>Ga0209537_1001994_pt1 | contig 21392 bp, 25 predicted proteins | sample BioPla4DNA1_FD_187698 | JGI IMG/M metagenome (GOLD analysis project Ga0209537, IMG submission 187698) | Biogas fermentation microbial communities from Germany - Plant 4 DNA1 (SPAdes) (version 2) | ecosystem: Engineered > Bioreactor > Anaerobic > Digestate | place: Bielefeld, North... | reverse complement strand
CCATAGCCAATACCTCAAATCCTAATCTCTTTGCAAAATCATATAACTCCATTACGGCACCAGGTTCATCTCCAGCTGTTCCCGTATATATTACACCAGCCTCTTTTGCATACTTATAGAGGATTGGGCCTATTACAGAATCGGCTTCAACATTCAACATGATTATATGTTTTCTATTTTCAATAGCAGCCAAGGCAAGTTTAGCCCCTACTTCAGGAACTCCAGTTGCATCTACTATAGCATGTATAGTATTTGCCTTAGCTGCTAAGTCCATATCTTCACTTACTACAAATTTTCCCTTTTCAAGGGCGGAATTAAGCTTAGTTAGGGAATTGGTTACTACTATCTCATCTTTTCTTACACCTGCTTTTAAAAGGGAATTTAGGGCTTTTTCACCATTTCGATTGATAACTAGTTGAGGTAACATGCCCTTTATCCTTGACAGCTGAATTACTAAACCTCTTCCCATTTTTCCTGTGCCAACAATGGCTACTTTGATAGCTTTTTCCTGCTTGGCTAGTCCAATTAGTTCTCTATTCATTAGTATCAATTCATTCCTTTCCCTATTAAAATGGCTATAGTTAATTAAATATTCCAGAATTTTTTAATCACATGGCTAACTCCATCCTCATCATTGGATAAGGTTATATAATCGGCTCTATTTTTAACAGTGCTTAAGGCATTCTCCATAGCCACTCCCACACCAGCATATTCAATCATGGAAATATCATTTTCACCATCTCCAATAACAACCATCTCTTCTCCCTTAATATCTAACATTTCTCCTATTTTGGCTAAAGCCCTACCCTTACTTACATCTTTGTTAAACAATTCTAAGAAAATAGGTAGGGAAAACTCCATAGATAAGTTTCCGTTGGTTAAATCATTTAATTTTTCTCTATGTTTTAATAGGTTTTGGTTTTCTCCAGCCAATAAAATCTTATTTATTTTACCCCACAGGTTATTTTCTCCAATATATTTGGAAATGTTTTTAATGGGCTTAATGTCAGCCAATATATAGTCTTTTGCCCTTTCTAGTTCTTCGGCTTCACCGCCATGGAATAAGACCATATTACCAATAAATATAAAGCTAACTACATTTTCATTACAAACGTAATTAACCATCTTCTTAGCCAATTCTTCATCTATACATTTTTGATACAATACCTTCTCTCCAGTATGATCGGTAATAATTCCACCATTTAAACCTGACAAGGGTTCCTTAATTCCCAACTCCTCAGCAAAGGCTTTAAGGGAACTAGGTTCTCTACCAGATAATAATATAACTTTTACACCCTTTGCATATAGCAATCTTATTGTTTCCTTATTGGTATCAGATATTTCATGTTGACTATTTAATAAGGTTCCATCTAAATCCAATCCTAATAATTTATACATTCTATACCTCCTATTAATAAGCAGAATTTTCCCCTGCTATATAGCCTGATGACCAGGCCCATTGAAGATTAAATCCTCCACAATCCCCATCTATATCTACAATTTCCCCTGCAAAGTATAAACCCTTTACCAACTTTGATTCCATGGTGGAACTATTGATTTCATCAGTATCGATCCCACCTGCCGTAACTTGAGCATCTTTAAAGGATTTACTTCCAGTTATTTTAAATCTCCAATCGGTAAGGATCTTGGCTAATCTACCTACTTCATCTTTGCTCAAGTGGGCAATCTTTTTATTCTTATCGATTTTTACTTCCTTTAATATTGGAAGTATCAATCTCTTATTTATTAAGCCAATTAGTCCCCTTTCTATAGTCTTCTTGGCCATAAATCCAAATCTGAATACTAGATAGTCATAAAGCTCCCCTTCTGTCCTATCATGGATTATAGATACCTTAAGCTCAATATCCTTACCATCCTTTAAGTATTTTAATGCCGTTCTACTCAGTTGAAGAATAGGAGGACCAGATATGCCATAATTGGTAAACAATATATCTCCCCTATCCTGCTTAATCAATCTATCTTCCAAGTAAAGGCCTGCTACTCCTGGAAATTTTACTCCACTTACCTGCTTGAATATATCCCCTTCCAATTTAAGCTGTACTAATCCAGGGAAAATATCCACTATGCTGTGGCCAAGCCTTTCAGCTAATTTATAACCGTTGCCATCAGAACCCGTATTTGGGGCTGCCTTGCCTCCAGTGGCTATAATAACCCTATCTCCATAAATTTGTCTCCCATCTTCCAACATCAATTTAAATTTTTTATTCTTCCTTATATCTGTAACAAAGGCATCGGTTAGAAGTTCTATACCTAATTCTTCCAATTCGAATCTAAGTACATCTAATACACTGGAACTCTGTAAAGATAGTGGAAATACCCTACCATCATCCTCTATAGTTGGAGTGATCCCTAGCCTTTCAAAGAATTCTAATGTCTTTTCTACTCCAAACTGCGACAAACAACTATAAGCAAATTTAGGATTATTACCATGATAATTCTCTATTGTAAGGTTCACATTGGTATAATTACACCTGCCATTGCCTGTAGCTAATATTTTTTTTCCTACCCTATTATTCCTTTCAATTAAAGTCACATCTGCACCATGATTTTTTGCAGAAATAGCAGCCATCATTCCAGCTGCTCCCCCACCTACTATCACTACCTTAGGCATGATAAAACTTCCTCTCTTTAATTCTTTTTCCTTGTCCCCTTACATTTTATACATTATTTACGATTTTGTCCATGCAATAAAAAAAGGTTATAGATACTTCCACTTATGGAAAATCCATAACCTTGAGATTCCCAACCCACTTATTTATGTTGAAGACTCTAGTTTAAATTTTTGCCAGGGCCTTATGTGGTCTAGTAGAAAAACTTCTTCATCTACTACTCTTCCCACAACACTTGTTCTACCACTGTTTTTCATTTCTTTTAAGGCTATTTGCAATTCTCCAGCATAATGCCCATATAGAGAACTATCTATTAATATATCTCCTTTTTTAATATCCCGAGGATTCATCAACTTAAAGTGATAATCTCTATATTTAACCCTACTCTGGGTAGATCTGATTAGGTATTCCGATACATCTCCTCTATTTACGTGGACTTCTTCCAAGATAATCTTTCTTTCTAGCTGCGGTAATTCTTCAATCAAATCTACTTCTAATGTAAGAATATCCTTATCCATACCTCCTAAAGCCCTTAATTCCTCTTCAGATGCATAACAGTTGGCTATTATAACGTCATCTATAAGATCTGTGTTAAAAAGATCTTTGGCTTGAGTTTCTATGGGAAGGTTTCTATGCTCTTCTAATGTAGGCAATCCTTCATTGATTGGCCAAGGTCCAAAAGTTGCACTGGGTGAAGAAATAAAAGCCGCAGTTCTTAGTCCATATTTTTTAAACTCCCTTGAGGTCTTAATAAAATGCTTCCTAGATAAGCCAGTATATCTATGGGGATAGAAATTATGACAGCCAATAATATTATCCTTATTTGGTACATAGGCCATAATATTTTCTAAATGCTTAATATTGCTACTCATATTAATCTCTATCTTTATACCATAAGGATTAAATGACATTATGCTTTCTTCATTTCCAGTAAAGCCTAAATCCAGTCTAATCCCTGTTAAGTTCATATCCTTAAAGAACTTTAAATCTGAATAGTGGATCCCTAAGGATTTGAATACTTCTGGAGATACATCTGCTATAACCTCCATACCGAGACTTCGCCCATAGTTTATTATTTCTTTGAATTTTGCTAAGCTGTTCTCATCAATTGAAATCAAATTAGTAAATATCCTTTTAAATCCATATTTAGCTGCCAGGCTTAGGTATCTTATATCTTCCTCTAAAGACGATTTATTAGGATAAATAGATACACCCAATCTACGCATTGGCCCTATCACCCTTTACCATTAAGCTATTATATATTAGCTCGTATAAATCTATAAACTCCAAGGCCATATCTCGGGTGGTTATTGCATTCATCAAATGATCTTGAGCATGGATTAATAGTAGGGATAAATCTTGTTTCTCCCCTTGAGCTTCTAGCTGTATCAATTTAGTCTGGCTTTTATGTGCACACCCAATCTTTTCATTGGCCTTGTCAATATTGATTCTTGCTGCATCTATATCTCCCTTCTTTGCATGGGATATTCCCTCCATACACAGGCTCCTAGCTTCACCACTATAGTTTATAATGTTCATTATTATCATTTCTAACTCCATATTGCTCTCTCCTTTAAAGTTATATCGCTTACTGTAACAGCCCATATGTCCTCCTTTAATTATATATTATATTTATTTATTAAAGAAGTTTGGAAGATAGGCCTTATGTGCCTGTAACAATTCGTTTAACATAATACGTCCCTCTTTATCGTTGGCAACTAGAGGATTGGTTACCATTGCTAGGAGGGCCTTTTCATAGTTTCCTTCTACTGCAGCTTCCGCTCCCAATATTTCAAAAGCCTTTATTTGGTGAATAAGTCCCCTTATAGGGATTGGAAAACGTTGGATGAATTTGTGAGGAATAGGGCCATCTTTTGTTATCTTACAGGTAATTTCAATTGCATTATTTTCATCCAAATCCTTAATAGTATCTCCATTTAGGGTGTTTACCACCTGTAAATCCCCCTTATCATTATATATGGAGCTTATAAGATTGCAGGCTGCATCGGAATAATAAGCTCCTCCCCTTTTTTCCAATTCCCTTGGCTTATGTTTTAGTGCCTTATCCTTGTAAAGCTCAAACAATGCCTTTTCTACTTCCTTCACTTCTTCAGCCCTATTCAACCCTTCTTCGAACTTTTTTAAATCATTTCTAAGCATGTCCTTAGTTTTATAGTAATATTTGTGGTAGGGACAAGGTATTAATCTAAGAGCCTTAATAAATTCTCCATCCCATTCCATAGGATCTATATTTTTCATATTTACGGAAGCAGAATTTCTTGCAAATATATTTAATACCTCGTCAGTCCTATTCTGGCCATCTATATATACATTAAAGCCATAAACCATATGATTTAATCCAGCAAAATCTATCCTAACCCTTTCCCCTTCTATTCCTAATATTTCTGCTATGCCCCTTTCAACTCCAATAGGAACATTGCAAAGGCCTATAAACTTTTTGTGCTTTGAATATTTGGAAAAGGCTTCAGTCACCATACCTACTGGATTGGTAAAGTTTATCAGCCAGGCATCAGGACACAAACTTACCATATCTTCAGCAATTTCTAATAGAACTGGTATGGTTCTTAAGCCCTTAAAAAGTCCACCTGCACCATTTGTTTCTTGACCTATAAAACCATGGGATAAGGGAATCCTTTCATCTTTATTCCTAGCTTCAAGCATTCCCACCCTTAACTGGGTTGTAACAAAGCTGGCGCCATACAAGGCCTTCTGCCTATCCAAGCTTAAAAAGACATCCATCGGTAGATTGGCCTCTTTTACCATACGTTTGGCTAAATCGCCAACTATAGCTAGCTTTTCCTTCCCCTCCTCCACATCTACCAACCAAAGTTCATCTACTGGTAGTTCATCATATCTTTTGATGATTCCCTCTACAAATTCGGGGGTATAAGATGAACCACCACCAATTACTGCTATTTTTAACTTCTCGGTCAAATTAACCACCTCACCCTTTGTTAGAATAAAGATTGCAAGAAGTAGAGAAGGTTCTCTACTTCTTTTATTTGGAAGTCTCCTTTTTCCTAGACCTGTCAGCTAATTTTATAAATGGTAGGTATATAATCACTGAAACCACTAGGTTTATAGCTGCTAATACTGCCGCTCTCCAACTTGCTGCCGTTGCACCTGTTGCTAAAAAGGCTCCAACTATAGGTGGACTAGTCCAGGGTATGGCTACATAGGTTGGAGGTGCAAAACCTATAGCAGTCCCAATATAAGCTATAAGGGTTAAAATTCCTGGTGTTATTATAAATGGAATAAATAAAATGGGATTTAGCACTATAGGAAGTCCGAACATAATAGGCTCATTTATTTGGAAAATACCCGATGGTGTTGATAATTTTGCCACTTCCCTGTATTCCTTTCTCCTCTTTGAAGCTATAAAAATAGCAATAATCAGTCCTAATGTGGCCCCTGAACCACCTAAGTGTACATATGTGTCAAAGAAAACTCTAGTTATAACATTTGGAGCTTGCATTCCGGCATCTATATAAGCTGCATTTTCCGTTAGGGCTGGTAAATATAAGGCATTCATTATAGGGTCCAAAATGTTTGCACCATGAAGTCCAAAGAACCAGAACAAGTTGATTAGCATAGCCATTACCATAGCAGAACCTACTCCCTGACTAAAGCCCTGTAGGGGTTTTTGTATTCCTTCATATATAACATCGTATAGGCTTATTCCTCCTAATTTATCTATAATCAAAAAGACTATTCCAAAAGTAAATATGGTAATCATACCAGGTATTACTGCTGCAAAAGCTCTACCTACTGCTGGGGGCACTTCCTCTGGCATCTTTATTGTTAAATCTCTTTTAGTCAATCTTACAAATATTTCAGTAGCTATTATTGCCACAATTAAGCCTGTAAAAAGGCCCGTAGCCTGTAAATATCCCCAGTGAATATATCCCCAACCTGCATCTCCATGAGATTGAGGTAAAGTAGCAAAATAAGAACCTACTGCAATTAGACCTGATGCAAGTGCGTTAGCATCATAAGACCTTGCTAAGCTATAAGCTGTTGAAAAAACAACCAATAAAGTCATTATAGCTAAAGAACCCCACCATACTTGGTCACATATGGGAATCAATACTTCTAATGGTGCTATCCAGCTAAATATAGTGTTTTTTAACAATACCGCTGTAGAACCTGCAAGTATTAAAGGCATAATGGCAACAAATCCATCACGGATAGCAACTAAATGTCTTTGTCCCCCAATTTTAGCAGCAACAGGTACAAACTTCCTTTCCATAAAATCCATAAACCTATCCATTTTAATCCCCCTTTGAAACTAACTTTATTTATCCTTTACCATACTTAAAGCCTGTTCTAAAACCTTTTCCCCATCCATAGTTCCATAGCTTACAGTATCTACTATATCAACGGGTACCCCTTTTACTTCCATCATCTCCCTCATCTTTGGCAATAGATATCTTACTTGAGGTCCAAGCAACATAACATCTACCTTATCCATATTGTTCTTTACATCTGCTTCTGCTATAGCAATTACATTTACATCCAGACCTTTTTCCTTAGCTACCTTATTCATCTTGCTAACCAATAAACTAGTCGACATACCTGCTGAGCAAACAAGCACAATATTTAGCATATGAATCAGTCCTTTCAGTAAATTTCATAATCAGTTCTAAAAACCACTCACCTCCAAAAATTTATTTTTATGTAAGCTATCTCTTTGTACTCTTCTGTTATTGCAAATACTTTGCCAACACTCATAATAAATGGATTTTTAAAATATATGAGAGGACAGTAGCTCCCATCAGGCTTTGTTATGTTTTTTCTTTAATATTCCTTAATCCAAACCTACAAAGGAGCGTGTAAAGTAGATAATATAAAATGAAAACAGTGTGTAAGAGTTTACACACTGTTACACAACCTTTTGGTTCAATAAAAACAATTTTAAAATATATGCCAATTCGTCATCTTCCACTGAAATCCCATATTTCTTCTCCATCAGCAAAATACATCTTCTAATAATGCCCATCTCCTTTGCGTATAAGTTGCTATAAGCTTCTAAGTTATCAAACCTTCTTGGTAGCACACCATTTAGAAGATTGTCTATTAAAAAAGCAATATGGAGCACTATTCCTATTTTAGCATCTGAGACTACTTCTAGACCTAAACCTTTTTCGATACTCCTAATCAAATATTTAATATCCCTTGTTATTTCTTTCCCATCTAAATTTGTAATATGTTCTTGTAAAGATTCTCCTATCTTTGAGTATATGTTTTCCTGTTCTATAATTTTTTTCAACTTTTCTATTCCATCGCCCTGTAATATATCCATTGCAGTTACAAAAGGTATATAATCTATATCTATATCCACAGTTGCTACAATAGCCATAACATTATATTTGTTAGCTAATCTATCTATCCTCTTCTCTAACCTTTCTTCATCTATGATATTAATGGGTACTATTTCCAGATTTTCACCATCAAGATTTGACCTTATTATTGATTCGAGTTTTTTGGAAGCACCATCCCCTGTAAAACAAGCAGTAATAATTACATTTTCATCCCTCATTGGCTTGGACACTTCATCTTTAATAGAAACCTTTCCCACAAAGGAATTAACAACTTCATCCAGTTCATAACCTAATATAACCTTTCTTAATACTTCAATTACCATTGGAGTGCTCACTTTTTCTATAGTCCTTACCTCTATTCCAGTCTCTTCCCATATCATATCTCCGAAGTTTGTCAACGAACCCATATCTACCATCATGATTACGCCTTTTCCTTCATCAATTTCTAAAACCTTATTTTTTGTTAACTCATACATATTCTTTGGCTTCATAGAAAGTGGCATATCCAGGGCAACTGCATGTTCTACACCTATTAGACTATTAGCCACCTCCACCATGCTGCTGGCTGTTGACCTACCATGCATGGCTACTATTACTCCCACCTTTGGTTTTCTCTCTATGAATTTATTATTTGAATCCGTTGTAAAGAACATGGCCAAATAGCCAATTTCATCTACAGGAGTTTCTATGTTAAACTTATTATCTAGAAGCTTAGCTATTTTTACTGCAAACAAAAATTCTTCTTCATAATTAATCCTTATGAAATTCAGCTTAGGATTATATATCTTCTCCCCTCTTCTTATCCTTTCAATACTCCTTTCCAAATGGAAAGATAGCCCAAAATATATTTTTTCATCAAATTCCTTTCCTAAATGTTTTTGAGCTAGTAATAGGATTTCTTCAGCTACTTGGAGTATGTCTTCATTCACTACATTTGAAATTCCCCTTCTATCAAACCGCCTATATATATGCCCTATATACTTCCTAAAATGAGATTCAATATCGATATTCATTATCTCATTAATAGCCTGTTCATCCATGCCAGCTTCCTTCAAAGATTCTAGTCTTTCCTCAATCGCAGTATAAAAATCACCTGATATATTCTCATCTTCTTTTAATGATAAAGGCGGTCTTTCATGCTGATCAAATTTAAAAACATCATAAGTGGAATTTAACAATTCTTCGATTTCTTTTCTATACTGATTGATATTCAATATTCCTTTTCTTACATGGTTGGGTAAATCCCCTTGGTTAATAACTAAATAATCATTTTGTTCAGATTTATATCTTAAAAAAGCTTTAGCACAGGCTAGCTGTATATCCGATTTGAGCTGCCCTATATTGTTAGGACAATCATATAGTAGGTAGGAAATAATGGAATTTTTGTTTATATATATACTCATACCTAGTCTATGGGATTCTTCTCTAATAAAGGTCTCAATTAGTGAATATCTTTCAGATAAGCTTCTGTCTCTTATAGGAGGTAATGTTATTATCATGGGTATTCTACGGGTAAAGGTTTTCAAAAGGTGGGATTTGGGATCTTCTGTAGTTGCAGCTATTATCCTAACATCTACCCGGATTAGATTTTCAGCATCTCCTAGAGGTCTAAAAAATCCATTATCAATATAGGTAAATAACATTTCCTGCCCTTGAGGTGGTAGCCTATGGAGTTCATCTAGAAATATAAATCCCTTATCCGCCTTTTTAAGCAGTCCATCCCTATCTCTATCTGCACCAGTATAAGCACCTTTTTTTACTCCAAATATCTGCGCCGTTAATAGGTTTGGATTATCCGCATAGTCAGCACAATTAAATCGTATAAATGGGGCATTTTCTACCACCACTTTAGATTCTATGGCAAATTGGTACATTAGCTTAGCAAACATGGACTTTCCTACACCTGTTTCCCCTAAAAGTAAAGTATGCAATCCCTTGGGAGGGTATAAGATTGCAGCCTTTGCTTTTTGTATAGGAATAGCCAGACTCTGTCTTGCGCCCACTAATTTATCCAAACTGTTATTAAAACCTATGTATGGGTCTTCTTCATCACAGACTGAACTAGTATAACCCTTAATAGATTTATATAATACTGGCCTTCCATTCACTTTTTCTACTTTTCCCTTTTTATATAGAATATTTAAATACCTGCTAACATTGGATCTGTCTATACCCAATATAAAAGCTATGTCAGCAGCAGAAACTCCTTCTTGCTTTTCCTTTTCCAATTGAGTTAAAAGCTCCAGCACCTCATCTATTCGACCCATATTTACCACCTTTTCAGTATAATATTGATCTATACCAAATATTAGCGGACAAACTTAATTCATTTATAATTATTATATCAAACATAATAAAGCCTGTCTTTCTATTCAGACAGGCTTTTAAATCTATATCTATCTATTTAAAATTGTATTCAACAGTATTCCTACTATTGCAGCAAAGCTTAGCCCAGATATTTTTACTACTTCAGTTACTGGAATACCTATGGTAATACCAAATTTGCTTTCAATTATTCCACTACCTAGCCCCAGTACTAAAATACTAGCCATAACCAAGATATTCTTCCAGTTAAACTCCACTTTATTATTTCTTATGGTCTTTACCCCAATTAAAGCTATCATACTAAACAGCATGAGGCTTATTCCACCCATAACTGCTGTTGGTATTGAGTTTAACATGGCCCCAATTTTAGAAACAAAGCCTAGTATCATGGCAAAGACTGCCGCAAGCCTCAATATTGATGGGTCATAATTTTTAGTTATGGCTAATACTCCAGTGTTTTCGCCATAGGTTGTATTGGCAGGTCCCCCTAAAGACGCTGCAACAACCGTTGCTATTCCATCTCCTAAAAGGGTCCTATTTAAGCCCGGATTCTCTATAAAGTTTTTACCTACAACTTCTCCGTTGGTAGTTATATCCCCTAAATGCTCCATAAAGACTGCCAATACCACCGGTGCAATTATCATTATTGCACCCATGTCAAATTTTGGCAAGCTAAAGGATGGTATTCCAAATAATGATGCTTCTTTGATTATTGTCGTATCTACAATTCCTATTCCTAAAGCCACTGCATAGCCTGTAACAACTCCTATTAGAATTGACAGCTGGCTTATAAAACCCTTGCCTTTAATATTAATTAATAAGGCTGTTCCCAAAGTTATAGAAGCCACAATCAGGTTTTCCCTTGCCATTCCAAAGGCTGTTGGTACCAGATTCATTCCTATTACTATTATAATAGGGCCAACTACCTGAGGGGCAAGATACCTTTTAATTCTTTCTACCCCTATTCTTTTAATAAGGAAGGCGAAAACAATATATATTAGCCCTGCCACTACCATTCCACCTTGAGCATAAGCTAAATCTCCGTTATATAGCTCTTTAACTGCTAGTATCAGGGGTATAAAGGCAAAAGATGAACCTAAAAAGACTGGTACCATTCCCTTAGTACAAAGGTGAAATATCAAGGTTCCAAGGCCTGCAGTGAATAAGGCCACAGTTGGGTCAAGCCCCGTTAATATTGGCACTAGTACTGTAGCTCCAAACATAGCAATTAAGTGTTGTATACCCAATACCACCTTTTTAGAGTTTTCAAGTAGCTTTACTTGATTTTGTGTTTTACTAATTACATTTTCAGTCATAAAAAAACCTCCTTAAATTTTAATTTTAAGGAGAGTTTTGCAAGCTCTCCTTTTCAGCCTCACAGGACTGATTTAAAGGACTGTAAGATTGTAATCTATTCCATAAAAAAAGCCCTGCTTACAGCAAGACCTTTATAAATATAGGCATAACTATCCTATAATTACAATCTTGCCAGCCTCTCTGGACTGATTTAAAGATTAAATCTATTTTTTTCTTTTAGTATTATAACACCATATGATTACTAATGCAACTTAAATTATGAGGAAAATAGTGTAAATTAATTGTTGAAAAAACACAAGAAAGAATAGCCCCATATATTGCGATGGAAGTCTACTACACAACATAAAGGAAACTATTCTTACCAACACAATTATACATCAAATTATTGAAAAAATCACTAGATCTCTTATCATTAAGTTCAATTATTGGATAAATGTATCCCTTGCCATAGAACCTTTTTTAAACCTATCTAGATGATACCTTTTTATAATATCCTTTTCTCCTAAACTTCTCTTTATAGTTACATCTGCCCATATATCTCCATGTATATCTATTAGCATAAATATCCTCCAATTATCTACCTTAAATATTATGAATTAAAAGTAGAAATTTCATTTAATCTACACTTTTATCATAAAAAGTTACTGTAACAGCTACACCAGCTTCATAACTATTATTCCTAAAGTCATCAAATTCTAAACTAATATTGTTTTCATCAGTAGCTAATTTGGTAAATAATAGAATTTCTTTATTTAATTTAATCTCAGTAACATCAGAAAGATGATGACTAGAGAGCATCTTCCAGTTAGTAAAATCTACTACACTATTATAGCTTGAAGTTGTATGACCATCTTCTTCTATTGTAATAATGTCATAAGAATCATCATCTATTTTTATGGCTATTTGTCCCTGACTTGACTTTACATTTCCGTAGCTTTTACCTGAATTTACCCACTTGCCATCTTCACATGTCCAAATATCAATACTCATAGATTTTACTGTTTCATCAATTTTATAATCAAAAAATACTATTTCTTCATTAATTATTTCCAGTATTTTTTGAGTCTCTTCTGAAAAAACACTTTCTTTAATTACCATAACATCTTTATCTAAATCTTGACTATTATCACAAGCAACAAGCAATACAACCATAATCAGTGTAAAAACTGCCAATATAAATTTTTTCAACATGATCCCTCCTAATATTGCCTACCACTTTTCTCTCATTATTTCTTCTCGCTTTATATTAAATTCATCCTTAGTGATAAGACCTTCTTCCTTTAACTTGTTAAGTTTTCTAAGTCTTGTTTCAAAATCACCACTTGAAGATGATGAGTAATTATTCTTATTTACATCGGAACCATTATCTATGTCTATTTCCCAAGATGCAACACCTTTATTACTAAAAAAGTAGTAGGCTTGGATTCCTGTCATAATAGCTGCAAGGAAAGTCCAAAATACACCAAATAGACCTGCAGATGGAATTGCAATAAACACTCCAATAAGTACAAAAATAATACCTATTATCATTCCAAATAAAGATACTGGTTTACTTGGTTTATATCTTATTCGTTTTGGCATAAAATCAACTCCTTTAAATAATTCACTGCCATATTTTATATATGTACAATGTAGTTTTTATTTTTTATTAGCTAAATGCTTTACATTAATATTATCATATTTTCAGCATTATTTGTGTATTTTTCCTATTTAATATTTTTTATATAACGGAAATTATTGGAGTTTTCATAGGTTTTTACTGTGACTTTATTATTCCTTGCTGTTCATAATATTTTGCAGCCTTCTTCGTAAGTTTGCATTCTTTACATATATCTTTAATATACAATTTTATCACCTTGTAATTATCATAAGCTAATCCTAAGATGATAGTGAATATTATTTTGTAAAACTATTTTTCTTTTTTTATTCCTGAACCAATTGCTATTCCTAAGCTCATCCCAATACACATGCCAAGAGCAATATTTTCAAACAACAATTGTCCTAATGTCATTCCCAAAACCATCCCTATACACATTCCTACTGCTAAATAATTATCTTCTTCATTCTTTTTAGTACTGTTGTTGTTTTTATTTTCATTATCCACTTTTAATTTATCTCCTTTTTGTAAGCTCTCAATATAATATCATTATATATTTAACTTACTGAAAAAATAAATACCTTAATATGCATTTCAATATTTACCATAAAAATAACAAAACCCTACAGCAAATGAAGATTTCATTCCCATCTGCTGTAGGATTTTGGGATGAATTATTATAATATCATTTATATTGGATAGCTTTAGCAGGACATTTATCCATTACCTCTTTCAATTGATTTATTTCCTCATCATTTAGAATAGAATCTTTCCACTTTGCTTTTTTACCTACAACTTCAAAACGTTGAGGCATTAGTTTTTGACACAATCCACATCCAATACAATACTGCTTCTTACTTTCATTATTCTTAAATCTATACTATAATAAATAGCAGAGATATACAGTTACCAAGGTAACTAATTTTAAAGAAGGTGGTATTTATGAACATAAAAAACTATCTAGACATTTTAAAACTGACAGGATTGTTTAGAGATTTTTCTCATAAAGAACTTATTAATCTCTTTAAAACACATAACTATATTATTTCTAAATATAATAAAGGCAGCATTATTCATTTTGAAAGTGAGAAATGCAATTACTGGGATATAATCTTGAAAGGACAGGTATTTGTTCAAAAGATTGATGAAAAGGGAAATGTACTAACTATTACTGAGTTTAAAGTTGGAGATAACATTGGAGGTAATCTTTTATTTTCTAATTATCCTTATTATCCTATGAGTGTTGTAGCAAAATTAGATACTGAAATTTTACACATAGATAAGGACTTTGTGCTTAATCTCTGTCAAATTAGTCAGAACTTCCTAATAGAGTTTTTAAAATGTATATCTGACAAAACTACAGTTTTAACAAGTAAAATTAAATCGTTATCAATGAAATCCATAAGGGAATCTGTCATTGAATTCTTAAATTACGAATACTACATCCAAAAGAGCAAAGAAATAAAACTTAATATGACAAAAAAAGAATTAGCTGAAAGATTAGGTGTTCAAAGAACTTCTCTTTCTCGAGAACTTAATAAAATGAAAAAAGATGGGCTAATTGATTATAATGCCCATTCTATTACTATCTGTGACTTTAATATTATTCGTAAACTCTAAGTGGTAAAACCAATAAGTCCATCTTGAATTTATATTTCTTTAGACTTTCCTTCATTTTTACTTTTCAAATATAATTTATTCACCCACAATGTAACTCATATCCCCTAAGTGATATATTTCCATTATACATTCTTTTATAGAATCTTCACATATAAAATATCCATCGAATTTTGATATATTGTACCCATATGTTTCATCTATAATGTCAAACTTAGCATTAGTGAACTGTTTTATAAATTCTTTCAATTCCATTTTCTCACCAGTAAAGGAACCAATATTTCCACATAAGCAATTCTTATATTCAATAAGATACACAAAGCTAAAATCCCAATCTACCTTTTCAAATTCAACATTTCCGCTTATTTGTTCATAGGGCTCAACTGTTTTTATATAGCCATACTGAAATTTCATCACAAGTCTATCATCCACTACCTCAAAATCAATTACTGCCCCATCATGCAAACTATATGGTAGATTTACTACATTGCTTCGAATAATTTTGTTCATTCTATATCCTCCAATTTGTAATTATAATGTGCAAATTACTACATCAAAATAATTACTTTGTTTATAACTAAGGCTATCCCTAAAAATATAATTAGCAAATTAAAGGGAATATAAGGATAATAACGTACTTTTTACCTTATTCATATTAATAGTCATTATCTCTTCCATGTCTATGCCTTCCTCTGTTACATGGGCAGCAACTACTTTCATTCATTTTACATAATTCATAGTCTCCTCCTTCTATTTTCAATACCTTCCCATTAACTATAGACTCTGCTAGTTTCCTTCTTGCTTCTGTGTATATCCTCTGTATGGTAGAACGGGCAACCCCCATTCTTTCTGCACACTGTTCCTGTTCTAATCCTTCTAAGTCTATAAGTCGAATTACTTCATATTCATCAACTAATATAATTACAATTTCATCATTAATGGTACCATTCAAAGGGCCAAATACTTCACATCTTGGAAGACTGCAGACTCTCCTTCTCTTTCTTGGTCTTGGCATAATATCACTCCTTTAATATATTTTAACATAAGAAAAGGATGAGTAAAACTCATCTTACTCATCCTTAAATCCTTCAAGTATATCTTCTATTTCTTCTAATCTTGCTTTTAAATAATTTCTCTCATTTTGTAAAAGAACTTTTTCATTATTTGGAGAAACGTACCCTCTAAAATAACCATATCCAAACCTTCTAGGATACATTCCTCCTCTGCAAGAACCTAGTCCCCATCCTGTCAGCGGTCCATATCCCATAGGTCCTGTTCCGTCTCTTCTTGGCATAATAGAACTCGACCTCCTTTATGATTGTTTTGAGCATATGCCCATTTCGATTATATTATAATATTATTATGGGTATATGTCAATAACTTTTTAAAAAAATAGAAGGTTATTTCATTATTTAATTACAATGACCTTCATGGGAATGTTCTTCACATACAGAACCAGTGGATTTTAATTGTCCAGTTAGATACTTTTTAATAATATCATCGCATTTTCCACTTGCTCCAACTATTATTTCTATTCTATTTTCATTAAATAACTGTTGAGCTAAAGCTCCCATCGCACCTGAAATTACAACTTTTACATCTTTTTCTTTTAAAAATACTGGCAAAAATCCTGGTCTATGTCCTGGATTTTCAATAAATTGTTTTTCTGCTACTCTATTATCTTCTACTTCATACACAGTAAAGCCTTCACAATATCCAAAGTGGTTACTTACCATATTGCCTTCACTAGCAATAGCAATTTTCATATTTATCTCTCCCCTTCTTTTAAATAATCTTTTTTTATTTTTGACCACATACTTCTTATTGCTTTATTAGCAATGCTATTTTCATAATATACAATTGGCTTTAAGTTATTTATTGAATCTATAATCATGTTATCAAAAGGAATTTTACCAACTAATGGAATGTTTTCTGATTTACAATAGTTTTCTATTTCTATGGACATTTTATTATTTATATCATATTTATTTATACAGGCTAAAGCTGGTATGTTGAAATGTTTAGTTAGCTGATAAACTCTTTTAAAATCCTCTTTTCCTGATTTAGTTGGTTCTGTTACTATAAGCACTAAGTCATTATTGGTAATGGAAGAAATAACTGAACACCCAATTCCTGGAGAACCATCCAATATTGTAAGATTAGTTTCTGATTTATACTCATTAGCCTTCTTCCTAAGTCTTGATATAATTAGACCAGAACCTTCTGCTCCAATTTCCATATCTGCTCTAACCATGTAACCACTAGAAGTTTTAGTAGTATATATATCTGCTGATTTTTCTTTCTCCAAAGTAATTGCTTTATTAGGACATACTATTTCACATGCACCACAGCCTTCACATTTAAGCTTATTAACTATGCCCTTATCTATAGCATCAAATCTACAAACTTCATTGCATTTTCCACAATTAATACATAAATCTTCATTAACTTTAGCTATACTACTGCCAGAAAAATATTCTTTTTCTATATCAACTCCATTATAAAATAAGTGCATATTTGATGCGTCCACATCTGCATCTACGCTTAAAGAACCTTTTTCAAGTTCTAATATGGATACAGCTATGGTAGTTTTTCCAGTACCTCCTTTTCCACTTATAATAGCTAATTTCATAGGAGAACCTCCCTAATATTTTCTCTTATGTTGTTAAATATTTCTCCATACTCATCTATGTCTATGAGAGTTTTGCCTGTTGAATATCTTTCTGCTATATCCCTTCTAAAAGGTATTTTCCCTAGTATTGTTATGTTTTCCCATTCAATATATTCTTTTAAATATTGATTTTCTTCATTGTATTTGTTAATTATTATCCCAAAGGGAATTTTCAATTGCTTTACTAGTTTTACTGCCATTTTTAAATCGTGTAGGCCAAAGGCTGTAGGTTCTGTAACTAAAATTGCCTTGTCTGCATATTGTAATGTAGTTACTACATTACATGATGTTCCTGGAGAGCTATCTAATATGTTTAAATCTTCTTCAGATAAATTTAATAATAGCTCTTTTAAAACAGGTACTGCCATAGGTTCTCCAATGTTTAGTATTCCCCTTTTTACTAATATTTTATCTTTCTTTCCTTCTTCTATTACTCCTATAGCTCTTTTTCTATATTTTATGGCTTCCTGTTTACATACTAAGCTGCAAGCTCCACAGCTATGGCAGAGTTTTTCAAAAAGGATTACTCTATGCTTTCCTTTTGCTAGAGCATTGAATTTACATACTCTAGCACAATCTCCACATAATATACATTTGTTTTTGTCTATATCTGGTATTTCTACTTCTACATCTTTTCTAGTATTTATTTCTGGGTTTAAAAATATAAATCCATTTGGTTCTTCTACATCACAATCAATATAATTTGCTTCCAATGCTAAGGCTAAATTAGTAGAAACTGTAGTCTTTCCTGTACCCCCTTTGCCACTCAATACAGCTATATTCATTTATTAGAAACCTCCTCTATGCTTTGGACCAGCTTCTTTTATCTCATCTAACTCTTCTTTTTTGTATTTATCAATTAGAAGATTTAAAGATATTTTCTCTCCTTTATACATTTTAATATTGGCATCTTTAAGAAGCTCATAAGCATTTGGCCCTACATTGCCAGTTATGACTGCCTCCACTCCTTCATCAATTAGTTGTTGAGCTGCTGCAATTCCAGCACCACCACTAGAGATTGCTCCTTTATTGTTTACTGTTTTAAATTTTTCTGAATTTAAGTCATATATGATAAAATATGAGCTTCTGCCAAATCTTAAATCCAACTTGTCATCAATAGTGCTTCCATTGGATGTTAATGCTATTTTCATCTTTTCACCTCCCCAATTTATAATTGGCATATGCTAATTATAGATTATTATTATATTTTCCTTTTGTCAACAAAAAAAAAGCCAAGAAATCAAATTTCTTGACTTATGAAAAATATACTCTATTTACCATGCCGCCACAATGGTATCTGCTCTCTTGTCTGTACCACCTATTAAGGTTTTATCTTTTTTTATTATTATCTGGCCTCTTCCCAAATTTCCATAGTCTAGTAAAGGAGTAATTTTATGTCCCATGGCTTCTAGTTCTCTAGCTATATGAGGTGGCAATTTAGTTGCTTTGTATGAAGGAAACCATATTTCCTTCTCCATCGGCTGTAACCAAGTACACAGTGCCACCTTTGTCTGGTTTTCCTGCAGCAGGAGTTATAGCTTTGTCTCCTATTAGCCTTGCTCTTTGTTCACCGTAATCTTCTGAAAGCAAATTTTCAACCTTTCCTTTCATTCTTTCCTCTTCTGTTACATATTCCTTGGCATCTGCAAAAGCTAGTTTTATAGCCTCAATTTGTCTGTGATAAGTTAAAGGATCTTCCTTATTTGTAAAATCAAACTCTTTTAATATGTTAAGGGCTATAAGTGCCACAATCCCCTGATTATTAGGTGGTATCTCCCAGATATTATAACCTCTATAGTTTACAGATATTGGCTCTACCCATTTAGGTTTATAATTTTCTAAATTTTTTTCTTATGTATCCACTATAATATTAACTTCTTCTTCATCCATACCTTGAGATAAGAATTCTTTTTTTCTTTTGCTTTTCAGCTTCAAATTGATCATTCATCCTTTTTAAAAATAAAAGACCAAATATATAATCCTTATATTCTGCTGCACTTAATTCTCCTCTTAATATATCTGCTGCAGCCCATAAAGTTGATTCTAATTTCTGCTAAGTTAATTTTTACATATTCTTTACCTCCTTATAGGAACTCATGTTATAAAGTAAATTATATGAAAATATATTTAGTTTTTAAAGGTTAGCTACACACTAAGTATGAGGAAAATTATCCAAGCTTATAATCTCCTATACAATTCTTTATCCTCTAGGGCATCCATTCTTAAGCCCTCTTCAATTTGTTTTAATATTAACTCTTTATCCTCCATAAGTGTTCCTCTTAAGGCTACATAATTGGACGCATGATTACTCCTAAAAATACAATTATCTATCAGAAGATTTTCCACTAAAATCTTAGTTTCCTCTAAAACTTCCTTAGGTGATAATAGCTTAAACCTTCCTGCCTGTACATCATCATATAGCTCTGTTCCTTCTTCTAGAAGTAAAGTCAATAAACCAACATAATGGGGTTTCATTTGGTTTAACACCCTGGCAGACTCTACTGCATGAAGGATTGAGTCTGCCTTTCCACCAATTCCTGATATTAAGGTTACTGAAAGTTGTATTCCTGCATCTACTATTTTTCTTCCTGCTTCTATCATCTGATAAGAGTCTACACCCTTTTTAATTTTCTTTAATATCTTATCGCTTCCAGATTCTACACCTAAATAAACAATACCAAGTCCTAAGTCCCTTAGCTCTAGCAGTTCCTTGCAGGATTTATTTAAAATTGATTTTGGAGAACCATATATACCTACCCTCTCACATTCGGGAAAGAGCAGTCTTATCTTTTCCAATATCTTAATCAATTCTTCAGTCTTAATTATTAAAGCATCCCCATCAGCTAAAAAAATACGCCTAACTTTTTTATAATATTGCCTTCCTAAAGTCAAATCCTCTATTATCTCTTCCGTAGGCCTTATTCTAAACTTATCATCCTTATACATGGAACAAAAGGTGCATTTATTATGGGAACAACCTATTGTAGCCTGCACTATCAAGCTATAGGCTTCGCTAGGTGGCCTATAAAGGGCTCCTTCATATCGCATTTGTATCTTCTCCTTTTAATTTCTAATACTTATCTTATTTGGCTTTTCTATTACCTTATCAATCTAATTATAATATATCTGAAAGATAGGTACAATAAAAACCCCCTACTTCGACCTACAAAGTAGAGGGTTTAATATGTATTATAAATTATAAATCTGGCAGCGTCCTACTCTCCCAGGGCGTCTCCACCCAAGTACCATCGGCGCTGAGAGGCTTAACTTCTGTGTTCGGTATGGGAACAGGTGTTTCCCTCTCGCCATCGCCACCAGATTCTATTCAATTGAATATTTAAAACCTTCATTGAAACTAAACAACAGATTATATTTCTGGTCAAGCCCTCGACTTATTAGTACCCGTAAGCTAAAAGCATTGCTGCTCTTACACCTCGGGCCTATCTACCAGGTAGTCTGCCTGGAGTCTTACCCTCCTACGAGGTGGGAAATCTTATCTTGAGGGGGGCTTCGTGCTTAGATGCCTTCAGCACTTATCCCTTCCAGACTTGGCTACTCAGCTGTGCCCCTGGCGGAACAACTGATGCACCAGAGGTCTGTCCATCCCGGTCCTCTCGTACTAAGGACAGCTCCTCTCAAATTTCCTACGCCCACGACGGATAGGGACCGAACTGTCTCACGACGTTCTGAACCCAGCTCGCGTGCCTCTTTAATGGGCGAACAGCCCAACCCTTGGGACCTACTCCAGCCCCAGGATGAGACGAGCCGACATCGAGGTGCCAAACCTCCCCGTCGATGTGGACTCTTGGGGGAGATAAGCCTGTTATCCCCGGGGTAGCTTTTATCCGTTGAGCGATGGCCCTTCCACTTGGAAGCCACCGGATCACTAAGTC
>Ga0209537_1001993_pt1 | contig 21393 bp, 19 predicted proteins | sample BioPla4DNA1_FD_187698 | JGI IMG/M metagenome (GOLD analysis project Ga0209537, IMG submission 187698) | Biogas fermentation microbial communities from Germany - Plant 4 DNA1 (SPAdes) (version 2) | ecosystem: Engineered > Bioreactor > Anaerobic > Digestate | place: Bielefeld, North... | reverse complement strand
TTCGATTTGGTTTGCCACCTTAATCTTACAGGAATTTCTATCTATGCTCTACTATTTTCTCTCTAAAAAAATGTTGGAGCATTCCGCTTTCGCGATTTACCCCAACATTTATTATAGAACCTGCAAAATTTCAGATTGTACTTTGATTTATTCATTGGGTATTCCATTTTTCAGGGTATTCTGTGCAAAATTTCAGATTGTACGTAAGTATTGTTCTTTCCGCATACGTACAATCCGTATTTTTGCACACAAGGAAGCCACTTTTACAGTAATTTACGTACAACCTGATTTTCTGCACAGAAAAATCAAGAAAGCGACAAATAAAGAGAGCGGCTATTGAACCGCTCTCTTTGTATGTGCATGTGATTTTCCACAATATGCGATTTATGGCACGAATTCGGGTTTAGACCACACCCTGAGCCATCATTGCCTGGGCTACCTTCATGAAACCGGCAATGTTTGCACCGGCGACGAGGTTGTAGCCAAGTCCATATTCTTGTGCCGCTTTGGCAGCGCTGTCATGAATATTGACCATGATGGTCTTGAGCTGGGCGTGTACCTGCTCCGGTGAAAATACCGTGTGACCTGCGTTTTGACCCATCTCGATGCAGGAGCAAGCTACACCGCCGGCATTGGCAGCTTTGCAAGGACCTACGATAACACCGTTCTGCATCAGGTAATCCAGGGCCTCATTGGTGGTAGGCATGTTTGCGCCTTCGCAAACGAACTTGGCGCCTGAGGCGACGATGTTCTTGGCATCTTCCAAGCGGATATCATTCTGCATTGCGCAGGGGATGTACAGGTCAGCTTCAACTTCCCAAGGTTTCTTTCCGGGAACGAAAACTGAACCCGGGAATTTGTCAGCATAAGGCTGGCAGATGTTCTTTCCACTGTTTCTCAATTCGAGGAAATAATCGATTTTCTCTCCGGTGATTCCGGCTTCATCCAGGATATATCCGTCCGGACCAGAGAAGGCGACTAATTTTGCACCCAACTCTTCTAACTTGAGAGCTGTACCCCATGCCACGTTACCGAAACCGGAGATAACGACTCTCTTGCCGGCCAGTTTTTCGCCGTTGGCTTCCAGCATGCAGTTGGCGAAATAGACGATTCCGAATCCGGTGGCTTCTGCTCTTCCGTTGAGTCCGCCGTAAACTATTTGCTTACCTGTTATTGCTTCATCAAATCTATTTACGAGTTTCTTATACTGACCGAACATGTATCCGATCTCTCTGGGGCCAACGCCCAGGTCGCCTGCAGGGCTATCGGTGTACGGTCCAATATGTCTATACAGTTCATTCATGAAAGCCTGGCAGAATCTCATAACTTCGCCGTCGGATTTACCCATGGGATTGAAGTCTGCTCCGCCTTTTCCGCCGCCAATGGGGAGCCCTGTGAGTGCGTTCTTGAAAATCTGCTCAAAGGCCAGGAATTTCATTACGCTGGGGTTTACACTGGGATCGAATCTGACTCCGCCTTTGTAGGGTCCGAGAGCGCTGTTGAACTGGTATCTGTAACCTCTGTTGACTTGAACTTGACCGGAGTCATCAACCCAGGCAACTCTGAACTGAACCGCTCTTTCGGGCTCGATCAGCCTTTCAATCAGACCTGCTTTTTCGAATTCAGGATGCTTTTCCAGAACCGGTTCCAGAGAACGAATAACTTCCTCTACTGCTTGCTGGAACTCCGGCTCGCCTGGATTCCGTTCCTTCACGATCTCAATATACTTTTCGGCTAGATTTTTTGACATTTCCTCTCCTCTTTTCGTAAATAATAATCTTCTGAAATCGTTAAAACTAGCACATCGTATCGCTGTTTCCACAATAGCATATTGACAAATCTGCGTCAAGGGGCCAGGGCTTAAGAGAGAGGCAAATTAATAATTAAACATGCGCCCACATGAACTCATATTTTATCGGCAAACGTTATAAAATTACATATTAGAATAGTCTGAATAAAAAATCATGTTGTAAAACTACGAACCGAGGGTTTCCCTGAAAACATCTTGAAATAACTTGTAGAAAAAAGCAGAAAAGGTGACATAGACTATTGACATCGTATTTTTTCCGTAGTATTATAACAAAAAAATGTAGTAAATTTACTACAAAATTGAGGTGAGGTCGTGAAATCATCCTACGTTTTAAAGATAATAGAAAATAACATGGATGAATACTCCGCCAGTTACCGGAGAATTGCAGAAGTCATTCTGGAGCAACCTGAGAAAATAGTCAGAATGAGCATTAGTAAACTATCTCAACTTGCCAACGTCAGCGATCCCACAATTATGCGTTTCTGCGCTATGCTTGGTTTTCCTGGGTTTAAGGATTTCAAACTTCATTTAGCCAAGGAATTGGCGTTAAAGGAAAACTATGTTCACTGGAGTGTTGAACAGAACGGCAACCCGGACTCGTATATCCGCAGAGTCGGCATTGCCACAATATCGACCCTGAATGAAGTGTTAAACAGTATAAACGAGGATGACATTGAAGAGCTGGTCGAGATACTGTCGAATGCCAAAAAAATAGAATTCTGGGGTCAGGGTGCCTCTGCGGTGGTGGCACAGGACGCATATCATAAGTTCTTCCGAGCAGGCATTTCATGTGCTACCACATCCGACCCTCATATGCAGTGCATGTCCGCGGGGGTAATGTCTAAAGGCGATGTGGTGGTTGCAATCTCCCATACGGGGAAATCTGAGAATCTGATTACGAATGCAAAAATTGCAAAGGCCCAAGGAGGTATCGTGATCGGCATTACTATGAACAGCTCCCCGCTGGCGAAAATCTGTACACATACCGTGGGAATAAACGTTGACGAAGACACAGACATATATCTTCCTATGCTTTCCCGCCTCGCTCATCTGATGGTGATCGACATATTAGCAGTAGGCGTTATGTTGAAAAAGGGCAATCAGGCTATGGATCGCATGAGGCGAATGAAAGAGTCATTAATGCAAATTAAATACTCGTCTGTTGATGAAGAAAGTGAAGAATAGGAGGGCGGATTTGGAAACTTCAAGAAGGACTCTTGAAAAGGTTACATATGTGGTGACTAAAATCAATGAAATTTTGCTTTTAATTGCAATTTCAATTATGTTTTTATTGGTGTTCATCAATGTCATAGGTCGATACTTCTTTTCAAACTCCTTATCATGGGCGGCAGAAGTTTCGCGTTACCTGATGGTAAGTATTGCTTTTCTGGGAATGGGGCTTGCTATGAAGCAAAGTCGCCATTCCGCTTTTTATATTTTCCAGGATTTGTTGCCCGAAAGGCTGCGTAAATTTATGAGGATTATCATTTCCCTGGTCATAATTGCAATAATGTGTATTTTATTAGTACTTGGCGCGCAATATGCGTTGAAGTACATGGGCAATCTGACAGAGGTATTGCGCTGGCCGGTGGGCTATTGGTATTTAACGATTCCGTTGGGAGCTCTTCTCTTTATCTATCATTTCGTCACCAGCATTACTGAATATGTAAACAAAAAGAAGGATGCGGACTTAGAAGCGGAAATACAGGCCGGAGAAGAGCTGATCGAAGATTCCATCTTTCTGCAAAAGATACGAGACGTTGAAACCGCAACCGATGATGAGGAGGAGAGATACTAATGGCAACAATATTACTCATTACTTTCTTGATTGCTCTATTCCTTGGCCTCCCTGTCTTTCTAACAATGTGCATTGCGGCTTTGTTTGCTTTTATCGAGAGCGGCAGTATTGCAATGACCATGCTTCCACAGCAAATTTTTGCAGGCATCAACTCGTTTCCGGTAATGGCCATACCTCTGTTCATTTTGGCATCTGATCTTATGACAGAAGGCAAATTGACGGACATGTTAATTCAATTTTGCAACGACTATCTGGGGCGGATTTCAGGAGGCTTAGGACACGTTAACGTGGCAATTTCCATGATATTTGGAGGTATAAGCGGTTCCGCAGTGGCTGACGCGGCAGGTCCCAGTAAGATCGTCATGTTCATGATGAGAGGCGCGGGTTATGATCGATACTATTCGGGAGCGATTACGGCAGCTTCCTCTGTAATCGGCATTATCATACCTCCAAGTATACCTATGGTCATATATGCTTTGAGCGACGGAAAAACATCAACTATGGGTCTGTTTGCAGCCGGATATATACCGGGTATTATAACGGGCCTTTCTTTGATGGCAGTCAATGCTTTCGTTGCCAGGCGCAAAGGTTATCGTTTCAGCGTAGAAAAAATAACCTGGAAGAGAAAGCTTAAAAGTTTCTGGCAGGCGCTTCCCGGACTCATGATGCCCATTATTATTATAGTATGTACTGTGGGCGGGGTAACGACACCTACGGAAGCCGGAGCTATTGCAGTTGGATATGCTTTAATAATAGGTATATTTGTTACCCGGAGCCTGACTTTCCAACGTCTTAAAAACACATTGGTGCAAAGCGCAATCGTCAGTTCCTCCGTATTGATGATTGTCGCCATGGGATATCTGTTTTCCTGGGTTCTAACCTATGCGAGAATTCCGCAAAAAGCGGCTGCTTTTGTAGGAACTTTGACAGATAATCCGACCATTATGCTCTTCCTTATTTCCGGGTTGGTTATTATAACCGGAATGTTTGTAGACACGATTCCTGCGATTATGATACTTGCTCCCATCGTATCAGGAATCGGAGCGAGCTACGGCATCAATCCATTCCAAACAGGTTTGGTCGTCGTAGTTGGTATTGGCATCGGAATGCTGACACCTCCGGTTGCTCCCTTGCTTTTCATTACCAGCACAATAGGTCGTATTAGACTTGAAAAGCTCATCGTGGCCACAATACCTTTTATACTTGTTGAACTGGCTGTATTGGTCTTATTGATTTTGGTGCCGCCGTTATCTACTTGGCTGCCCTCGGTTTTAGGTTACGGTGGTTAAATAAATCCAGTTTTAACAGGAGGGAAGGTGATGCTCTAAACAGTCATGTTTCATATCATCTTTGTAAGTCCGGTTAACGTTTATGCTAAATTTATTTGAAAGGAAGTGTACCATGAAAAGAGTTGTTTCAGTTATTATGGTCCTGGCATTAGTATCGGCTATGTTGTTGATGGCCGCATGCGGAGGCTCCTCTGAAACCGGCGGTGAGTCCGTGAAAGAAGATGCAATTACCCTTATTTATACCCACTACCAGCCGGGAACTACCGACCAGCCCAAGCAGGCCGCGGCGCTGGCTTTCGAATCCTATGTTGAAAACAGGACAAACGGTGAAATCGATGTAGTTATCTACCCGAACAGTGAACTTGGAGACGGCCCGGCAGTCCTTGAGGCAATGCAAGCCAATACGATACAAATGACAGTCGTTCACGATGGCCCCGTTTCTGCACTGTTCGCTCCTCTTGGCGTATTTAATATGCCATTCCTCTTTAACAATCATGCGGAAGCATGGACGATTTATGACAGTGAGTATACAAAGAAATTAGGAGACGCAATGCTGGAAGCCACAGGGATTCGCCTGTTAGGATTGGCGGATAACGGTATCCGTCATTTGACGAATAGCGTTCGCCCGATAAAAAGCGTGGCCGATGCGGCAGGCTTAACAATCCGTATTCAGCCCAGCGCCATCTATAATGCCATAATCAGCGGTATCGGCGCCAACGCAGTGGAGGTTGCATGGAGTGAACTGCCGGCTGCATTGCAGCAGGGAGTGGCAGACGGACAAGAAAACGGAATCACCAACATACTTGCTGCAAACCTGTATGAAACGCAGAAATACATAACACTGGACGGCCATGTATATAGTTATCACGCATATTTGATCAGCGAAGAATTTTATCAGAGCCTTACAGAAGATCAGCAGCAAGTTATTCAAGATGCCGTAGACTTAGTAAAATGGATTCATAGAGGAATGACATCTTATCAAGACAACATGATTGCTCCTGTACTGAGCTCTTACGGAATGGAAGTCACAGAGCTCACTCCGGAAGCGATTCAGGAATTCCGTGAGACTACTCAGCCTACCGTCGTAGAATGGATGAAGAACGAATATGGCGGAACCTGGGTAGAGGATCTGCTTACAGAGATCGAAAAGCTTCGCAACTAAGTAAATAGCCAACTCGATAAGCAATGATTAAATGGGAGAACAGATATGAGTTTATGCGTAGTAATAATAAACGCATACTATCCACACTATGAAGTGGAGAAGGAAATCCTGGCGCCTTTTGGCGCAAGCGTCTCCCATGTCGTAACAGGAAATGATCTGGATAAAACCATAGAAGCAGCTCGGTTTGCCGATGCGATTATGACCCGGGAAACCGAGCTGCCTAAACAGCTCATTGACGAATTGCAGAATTGCAAAGTTATAGTCCGTTATGGCGTGGGTGTGGACAATATTGATCTGGATGCAGCTGCACGCAGAAAAATATATGTGGCAAATGTGAAGGATTACGGGACAGAGACAGTGGCGGAACATGCCGTTGCTTTGATGTTTGCCGTCGGGCGCAGGATTGTGACCCGTGACGCAAAAGTGCGGGCAGGAACCTGGGATGTGGGTGCATCAGAACCGATCTACTCGTTTGTCGGAAAAACAGTGGGCATCATAGGTTGCGGCAAAATAGGGAGAGCATTTTTGAAGAAGGTATCAGCTCTCGGGTTTAAGCGAATGCTGGCGTATGATCCTTTTATAGATATAGAGGAATGCGAAGACCTGGAAATTACAGATTTGGACACCCTTTTAAAGGAATCGGACGTAATCTCCCTTCATGCGCCGCTTACAAATGAAACAAGGCATATCATCAACAAAGACAGGCTAGCCAAAATGAAACCAAACGCCATCCTAATCAATACTTCCCGGGGAGGATTAGTGGATGAAGAGAGTTTGGTAAAGGCTTTGCGAGAGAACCGAATTTTTGGAGCCGGTATAGATGTCTTTGAAACGGAACCACCCCCGATTACTCATCCTTACTTTGAGTTGGAGAATGTGGTTGTCAGCGACCATACGGGATGGTATTCCGCCGAATCACTTGAAAAACTACAACGAAAAGCTGCAGAAGAGGTTGCTCGCGTTTTTTCAAATCAAGAACCTTTATCTTGGGTTAACCGTTGGAAGGAGTAATGCTGTGAACTATAATGATACAATGAAGGCACTTTGTGATAGCATTCTTGTACCTGTTCTGCGCACGGATTCAACAGAATTAGCAGACAAAGCCATTGATTGTCTTGTGAATTCGGGCTTTAAAACAATAGAAATAACTACGACTATACCGGGAATTTTCGATTTGATCGCAAAGTGGTCAAAGAAACAGATACAGGTTGGTGCCGGAACCGTATTGAATTTGGAAAGCGCGAGACGATGTATTGATGCGGGCGCGAGTTTTATAGTGTCGCCGATTATCATTGACGGATTACCCGAACTTTGTCATAAACACGAGGTAGTTTGTATATTAGGGGCTTTGACCCCTAATGAAGTAAATACGGTTTTATCTGCCGGGTGTGATATCGTGAAAGTATACCCGATTAGTTCTGTCGGAGGGGCATCTCATTTAAAAGCATTATTGGATATTTTCCCAAACACGTTGTTTATGCCTACCGGGGGAATCAAAGCGGATAATCTTATAGATTACATGGAGGCAGGCGCCTCTCTATTAGGGGCCGGAAGTTCCCTGATCGATTACGAGTCACTTAAAGAATCTGATTATAACCGGGTTCAAAATCATTGTAAGGAATACATAGAAATACTTGACAGGTATAAGAAAGGAGCAAAGTAAATGTACAGTAAAGAGATAATCGAAAGATTTTTAAAGCTCGCTTCCGCTTCTGTTGCGGACGCTGCGGACAAAGTAGTAGGAAAGACTTGTTATATGAGCCACGAGATTAAACCGCGAATCAGCGATAAAAAAATCGTGGGGCCGGCAGTTACAATTCAGGAAGGACCTACCGAAGAAACCCTTCCTCCCACCCACGCATTAGAAGCCATCGATTCATGTAATGAAGGCGACATTATTGTAATCGCTTTAGAGGGCAGCGACAAGGATGTGGCAGTCTGGGGAGGTCTGATGACTGCCGGATCTGTTGTTAACAAGCTGGGCGGAGCGGTTTTGGACGCAGGAGTACGTGATGTTACTGAGATACGCAGGGATTACGATTTTCAGGTCTTTGCCAGGAGTGTCTCTCCGGGTACCACATTAGGACGCTATAAGACACTGGCCAGCAATGTTCCTGTCACCTGCGGCGGAGTGGTAGTAAACCCCGGTGATCTGATTATGGCAGACCTTGACGGGGTAGTGGTTGTTCCCAAAGAGCACGTAGAAAAAGTACTGGAAGTTGCGGAAGAAATTGAAGCCCGTGAAGCGGAGCAAACGAAATATATACTTGAGACCGGCTCGCTGATTCAGGGAATCGAAAAGTATAACAGAATATAGTGTAAGCAACAGAAGTTAAAGTTAACCAAAAAAGGAGGGAAAAGCGCATAGAGTTTGGGCGCTAATATTATTCATGTGTATTGTCGCAATAGGTGAACCGCTGCTGGAGTTTTCCAATATAACGACGGAACAGGGAGATAACGTCTACCTTCCCGGTTTTGGTGGAGATACGAGCAACTTTATCATTGCAGCCGCCCGGCAAGGAGCCTCTACGGCCTATTTTACCCATATAGGAGCGGATGCATTCGGGGATCTCTTCTTGGATCTTTGGCGAAGAGAAGGCGTTGATGTCTCATATGTTGTTCGATCGCAGGATGCTCATACCGGCATGTACTTCATAACCTATACAGAGTCCGGGCATCAATTCACATATATGAGAAAAGGTTCGGCAGCAAGCAGGGTGAAGCCGGAAGATATACCGGAAGCTTTGATTAAAAAGGCGAAAATCTTACATGTGTCCGGTATCAGTCAGGCTATAAGTGAATCGGCATGTGATGCGGTGTTCCATGCGATAAATATTGCGAAAAAAAATGACGTCATTGTTACCTATGACCCTAACTTGCGATTAAAGCTATGGGGGTTGGATCGCGCCCGTGCTGTCATTCATGCCACGGCTGCAATGGCAGATATCTTTTTCCCGAGCCAGGAAGATGTCCAACAGCTCACGGGTCTTACGGAACCGGACTCTCTTGTGGACTATTATCATTCTCTGGGAATAAAAACAATACTTCTGAAATTAGGTTCCAAGGGTGTGCTGGTTTCAGACAGCAAATCGAGGAAGTTGATCCCCGGGTTGAAGGTCGATACTGTAGATCAATCCGGCGCGGGCGATACTTTTGATGGCGCGTTTTGTGCCCAGTATTTAAAAGGATATGGCATTTTTGAATCGGCCGAATATGCAAATGCGGCAGCCGCGTTATCAACCATGGGTCATGGAGCCGTAACGCCGATTCCCTACAGAAAAGATACGGAAGCCTTTCTTGATAGCCTTAATAAGTAATTCAGTGTCTGCTTAAAGTGTCTGCTTAAAATGAAGGAGGGTGATTCAATCACCCTCTCCTCCTTCAATTTTCCTATACTATGTAATACTGGTAATAAACGTTTTTCTGTTAATAACCCAAGTTTTCGTTGATCAGATAAATAGTTATGGGATTTGCTCTGGGAACGCGATCGATGATTAATGTAGCCCTGCATATGCGGTCCTCACTGTCGCAGTTCATGCATTTACCCACTTCTGCACAAGGTGTTTTTATCCCCAGCCTTTTTGCGTTAGCAGGAGTTGCAATGTTTTTAATCCGGACCAGCGCTTCGTCCAGACTGCGGGTAATTTTATTTACACCGGATACAATGATGACCTTATCGTGTCCGAAAAGTATGCCGGAAATTCTATTACATGTTGCGTCGATATTGACCAGTCTGCCGCACTCCGTTATCGCGTTGGTACCGGAAAAGTAGACGTCTGTGTTGGCTGCCTGTTTTAGCAGTTCCTTTCTGTCTTCACCTTCGCCGGCTTTCCAATGCCAATAGACGGGGTTGCCCCTTTCTTTCAGAATCTCGTAAATACCCATGTCCACTATGGTCATGGACCCACCGAAACCAACGGTTTGATCCGGCTTTATTTCCTCGAGCATTGCCTCTTTTGCAGACTGGCTGTCTTCAAAAAACTTGACGCTAAAGCCGTTCCTTTCCAGGTTCTCAATCGTCCGTTCTATAATTACCCCTTCCATTTTCTCCTCCTTTTTTTACAATCACGGATAATAGCGCACTTTTATTGGTGTCTTGCATTTTGTATCAAACACTTTTTACGAGTATTATAACAAATATTTGGATCGCAGGGTGGCGCTCCGGTGTGTACGAGCAAGCGTCAACCGACATCATACAATACTAAATTCCCAGTATGAGGGAAGCGAGAGCGAAATAAGTTATGACGGAAATCATGTCGATAAGGGATGCGATCATGGGACTTGCCATGAGGGCCGGGTCGATTCCCAGCTTCTTAGCCAGCATGGGCAGCATCCCGCCGATGGTCTTCGCCAACATTATAATCACGAGCATTGCACCGCATACTGTAAGGGCTATGGCGGCGCTTTCGCCGTCTAACAGCATTATCTTGATGAAATTAAGCGTGCTGAGGCCGGCTCCGATTAAAAAGCTGATTCGCAGCTCTTTCCATAATATACGCCAGGCATCCCTGGGCAAAATGTCTCCCACAGCAATTCCGCGTATTACCAGAGTGGCAGATTGAGAGCCGGAATTTCCACCCGTACCCATGAGGAGCGGGAGATATGCCACAAGGACAATAACCTTGGACAGAAGCGTTTCAAACTGAGCAATGATCATTCCCGTAATCATCAAAGAAACCATCAGGAAAAGCAGCCAGGGAAACCTGTTTTTCACGTGTGTCCACACGCTCATGTCCAGATACTCCACCGTGGAGACGGTGACACCGACCATCTTCTGGAAGTCTTCCGTGGTTTCTTCGTCGATGATATCCAGAATGTCGTCTACGGTAATGATGCCGACGATCCTGTTTTCGTTATCCACAACAGGCATGGCAAGAAAGCCATACTTTTTAAACATGTTCGAAACCTGCTCCTGATCATCAAGCACGTTGACGTACACAAAATCCGTCTGCATAATATCTTTTACAATCACGTCGTCATCGGAGATGACCAAAGACCGCAGGGAAACGATTCCAATAAGCTTTCTTCCCGTGTCTTTGACGTAACAAGTGTATACGGTCTCGCTGTCCATGCCTTCCTTTTTTATATAAGCCAGAGCTTCCTTTACCGTCATATCTTTCTGCAAGCTGATATAATCCGGGGTCATTAAACTGCCCGCGCTGTTCTCCGGATAATTGAGGAAGGTGTTGATAAGTTTGCGTTCTTCTTTCGATGATTTTTCCAGAATCTTATCCACGATGTTGGCGGGCAGTTCCTCCAACACGTCGATCATATCGTCGAAAGGAAGTTCCTCAATGATATAGTGGAGCTCCTTGTCGGTAATTCCGTTGATAATTTTAAGCTGCTCCTCGATATCTAAATAGGAAAAGACCTCCACGGAGATATTTTTCGGAAGGGTGCGGAAAAGGATGATGGTCTTATCAACTCCTGCAACGTCCATGATATCTTCCAGGATTTCGGCAATATCAACTTCGTTATATTTCAAAAGCTCTTCTCTGGCTTTGATGTAACTTTTTTCTTCGATCAATTGCAAAATTTGAGAGATGCTTTCTTCTGACAGCTTTTCTCTATCGTATTCCATGGGCATTTCCTCCTCTCTTAGTTTAGGCACAATGTCCACAGCTTATGAGAAAACCCGTCAGGTAAAAGCGTCAGGTTAGACCCGGTCGAAAAGTAAAAAACCAAAACAGCTGTAACCGGTAGGAGTTCTGTGAAAGCAGGGACATGTGCAGTTATTCTCAGCAATTTTCTTAGCAGCCTTAGTGATTGAGATGCGTTGGTCGGTAGGACTAGGGCCGGTATCCATGTATACTTTCACCTCCTAACGTATACTAAAATAGAAATACCGATGATAGGATGATAGGTATTGCACGTTGCATGGTCACCTTGTGGCCTTACAAACATTAATTATAACGCGAAAACCCATGTTCGCGCAAGTCAAAGGAGGAAACAAAAACAAAAAATCCATTATCATATTGTTTGACGCTATACTGTTCTGAGTTTGAATTTACTTTAAGAGATCTTGGCATATGCGGAACTCAAAATTTTGTTCAAAAAATGGAGTTGTGTGTGGATCAAAGGTTGTAAAACGGTCCTTTTGTGCAAAAAGTTGAGTTATGGGTGGAATCTCAAGGTTATCCCTCTTGTATCCACACATAACTCGGTTTTTTTCACATTCCCTTTGTTCTTTTTGTCAAGGTCGTATTTATGACAAGTTCTTTACTTTATGAGTGGAACGGTTTACGAACGGGCGGAAAAAAGATAAAATAAAACGGTGATTATGAGAAATGAACGTATAGCAATAGAAATAGACAAGGAAAGGGTAAAAAAATGAACACCCCTGGTTTAATAGATGAAGCCTTTGTCAATACTTTCATCAAGAAGCGAGACAAGGAGCTACATAAAGGTGATTGCGGAAAGGTTCTTATCATCGCCGGCAGCGAAGGTATGGCCGGGGCAGCGGTCCTAAGCGCCAGAGGGGCCCTGCGAAGTGGAGCCGGCCTGGTACGGGTCTCTGTACCGGAACACCTTTTTCCCATCTTGCAGGTCGGCGTACCTGAAGCCACCTGTGTATCCAGATCGCTTCCACCGGAATGGCTTGAAGGGCATCAAGCCATAGTTATCGGTCCGGGGTTGGGAGATGATTCATCCAATGTTCCGTTAATTGAAACTGTGCTGAATAGCAACTGTCCTGCGATTGTTCTCGATGCGGATGGTCTGAATTTGCTTGCCCGAAACGATGGGTTGAAGGAGCTTGCAAAAAAAGCTTCGGGACGGTTGATTATAACGCCCCATCCGGGAGAAGCTGCAAGGCTGTTGGGCTGCAGCACCGAAGAAATCAACGCTGACAGGGTGGAATCCGCTTGTCGTCTGGCGGAACAAATCGGCGCCGTTACCGTCTTAAAGGGGGCAGGCACCCTTGTGGCAACCCCAAACAGAGAGACATATATTAATACGACAGGAAATCCGGGCATGGCCACAGGCGGCAGCGGTGATGTGCTATCCGGCGTCATCGGTGCATTGGCAGGACAAGGATTATCCTGTTTCGAAGCCGCAGCTTGCGGAGTCTATATCCACGGAGCTGCCGGGGATATAGCGGCAAAGGCACTGGGTGAATACGGTATCATTGCTTCGGACATCGCGGCCATGATGGGCTTAGCCATCCAGAAAATTACAGGGTCTTAAGATTTGACAAAATGCGACACGTGATTTATACTCGATATGCGTTTGAATATACAAACATATATATAGTTAGATATCCAAACAGCCATACGAAAGGAAAGCGAGAGGTACGCAAATGTCAAATCTGAAGAAAATAATCATAAGCCTGCCTGTTTCATTGCTTGAGCAGACGGACCGCATAGCAGAAGCGCAAAAGAAAAACAGGAGCGAATTGATCAGAGAAGCTCTCAACCTCTATCATGAAGAGGAAAAGAAAAAGCAGATACGAGCAGAATTGATTCGCGGATACGAGGAAATGAGCGGACTTAACCTGTTCTTAGCAGAGGAAGGCATGGAAGAGACCCTGACCGATTTGGAAAAATACGAGTCAAAGCTGCTGTAAATTACAGCGGCGGCATTCATTAGAATTTAATACTTTTACTATTGTTGCTAAATAAAAGGGCAATCCCAAACGGGAAAATGCAATTGTCCAATGGCAATTTCCATCGATAAAAATTATTAGCATTGTTTTTACAACAAAATAACATCCGTCACGGGTTGGATTCCCGACGGAGTGTACGGAAGAGAGTGTGAGAATGACTTGATTGTAAAGAAAGGTGAAATATATTTTGCCGATTTAAGTCCTGTCATCGGCTCGGAACAAGGCGGGGTTCGTCCTGTTCTAATAGTACAGAATGACATTGGTAATAAATATAGTCCTACGGTCATCGTGGCTGCAGTTACTTCACAGATCAACAAGGCCAAACTTCCAACCCATGTGGAGATCCCGGCCGAAGGGAACGGGTTGGCCAAAGATTCGGTGGTTCTGTTGGAGCAGCTGCGAACCATTGATAAAAAACGGCTGAGAGAAAAGATCGGCCGGATCGATGATAAATGCCTGCAGAAAACCAATGAAGCCCTGAGCATCAGTCTGGGGATCGTGGATTTCTGACAGGCGGCTATGTACACCGGCAAAAGTTAAAACGAATCACAAAGGAGAAGGGACATGAACAAAGCAAATGTAGCGGTATTGATTGTTGCTCTGGCCCTCATCGTTACAACTGTGGCGGTGGGGGCTGCCGGCTATGAGCCCGGTTCAGCTGAAGACCCTGTAGTGACCAAGAGCTATGTGGATTCGCAAATCGCATCAGCGTTGAAGGGTGTTGAAACAGGTGGATCCTCAGCAACATTTAAACCCGTCTTTGTAGAAGCGGGTAAAAAACTCATCGGAGGAGAAGGAACGGAGCTCATCCTGCGCAGCGGAAGCGCTCTCGCCGTTGCTTCGGGACAGGACGGGCTTTCCGATGTAACGGAGGGCAAGGACCTGAAGGGGGGCTTTGCAGTTACGAGAAACCACCTGCTTTTGATCCCGAGAGCCGACGGCAGGGGGATAAGCGCAGCGGAAGACATCTGGGTCATGGTAAAGGGTACATATACGATCGAGTAAGCTTCGACAAGTACGACTAAGTTTCGATTAGCTTAACCAGGCCCAAATCAATCCGACTTAAGTTTACAACTTACAGTTTCACTTGCTAGTAATAACAGCTAGAAATATAAAGAGAAGGATAAGGGTTGATAACATGAGAAATTTTAAATCACGGCTATCGTTACTGCTGGCGGTAGTATTGGTTATCAGTGCTTTCACTGGGTGGACAGCATTTGCAGCCAGCTTTGGGGACAAACTTTACGGATCATCACTGCTCATCGGTGAAAAAACACGACTGGCAAACGAGATCTATTGGAATGCCGGGTACACGGAAAAGATCACTGAAAACTATATCGAATACTATCCCGGAGGGAACGTAGTTCCAATAATTTCTCATGGAAACGATGTGTATGGGGCAGCCAGTTTTCGAGCGGTGGTTGAAAAAGCCACAACAGAAGGCAAGCATGTAATTGCCGGTATTAACGGAGATTTCTTCAACATGAGCACCGGCGTTCCTTTGGGGATGACCATAAAGGACGGGCTCCTCATCACATCTGAAAGCATGTCCAACCCCGCTGTGGGGTTCTACGAAGACGGCACGGCTATTATAGGAAGGGCAAACCTGAATATCAAGATTGAAAGTCCTTACTTGTCCGCGCCCATCGGTTCGATTCATCTGAATAAAACCGTTACAAAGGCATCCGGTGTGATGCTTTACACCAGGGTTTTTGGCAACGACAATACGAATAAAGCCACAATACCTACCTATAATGTTCTATTGACCGTTGATTCGGAAGAACTGCGGTTGAACGATACCGTGGAGGCAACGGTTGAATCCGTATCCAACGCCACGGGACCCACCTTTATTCCTCCGGGAAGACTCCTTCTGACCATAGCGTCGGAAACGGATTATCCGGGTAATTTAGCCAATTTATCCGGGTTGGTTTCGGGGGATCCGGTCACCATTACTTTCAGTGCGGATCCTGCATGGAACGATGTTGTACATGCTGTTGGAGCGGGAGAAAAACTCGTCACGGCGGGCGTTAATGTGGCTCCTTCAAACGCGGAGATCCATCCCCGCACGGCTTTAGGCGTTAGGAATGACGGGAGCGTCGTGTTCTACACGGTAGACGGCAGGCTTTCCGGCCACAGCAAAGGAGTGACCCTGGCCCAGTTGGCAAACCGAATGTTGGAACTGGGCTGCGTGGAAGCTGTCAACCTGGACGGAGGAGGATCAACGGCCATTCATTCCATCTACCCGGGGGAGAGCAGCATTACTAACGTGAACAAACCTTCTCAAGGCTCTCTTCGCAATTGTGCAAACTACATTTTATTGGTTAATACAGCGTTGCCCACAGGTCGCCTTGCCAACATCCATCTGTACCCCTACAGCTTGAGGATGCTGGCCGGAGCCACGCAGGCCTTCAACGTAAAGGCGACGGACGATTACTATTATCCGGTGGAGGCGCCTGACATTACATCTCTTACGTTCAGCGCTTCAAACGGTATCGGAACCTTCGACGAAGACAATGTGTTTAAAGCAGGCAACTCGGCTAAAACCGGCGAGATCACGGCAAAATTAGATAAAAACACCGTTGCTACGGTGGATGTCACCGTGGTTGCCAAGCCGGACAGCATAAGCATTATAAATCAGGCGGAGGGCAAAGCGGTTACCGACATTGCTGTCACCGGCGGCGAATCCATCGATCTTTCCGCATCTGCAATGTACAAGCGCCTTCCGCTTATCTCCCAGGACAACTGTTACACTTGGAGCGTAAGCGGAGGAATCGGAGAAATCGATGAAAACGGTAGATTTACCGCCGCCAACATAACCAGCGGAACGGGCACTATAACTGCTTCAGCCGGCGGAACCTCCGCATCGATAAACGTACGAATTACCAGCGACGGGTGGCGCCTCGAAACATTTGAAGGTTCTACCCATATATTCCAGACGCAGCCCTTGCCGGGTTTATCCGTAAATCTGAACACGGATCTTACAAAGGTGCGCTACGGATATCAGAGCGCTCAGGTGAACTATGATTTTGCAATAGCCGGCGAAAACGAGATCTACGTTCCGTCTTCCCTGGCATTTACCAGGAAGACAAACAGCCTGAATTTCTGGGTATACGGTGACGGATCCGGCAATACGATGAACCTGATCGTAAGCACGCCGGAAGGGGTAAAGGAGATAATCGGTACAAAGCTTGACTTTACCGGTTGGAAGATGATCCATGTAAACCTGCCTTCGGGGGCAACCGGGCTCACTTATCTGAAGCTGCAGGCAACAGGCAAGCAGGCGGGAACCTTCTATTTAGATCAGGTCATGGGAGGACTGGGTTATTACGTTGACCTTGAGCCGCCGCAGATCCAGATGAGCGTTAGCGAACAGACTTTGACCGCTGTTGTCAGTGACGGAATGGACGCCGCAATTTCCGCCTCGGACATGGTTTTGACCTATGACGTCCAACCGTTGCAATTTCAATATAATGCAAATACAAAAACCCTTACGGCTGCTTTACCTCCCGCTGACGGAGCCATGCACAGGATCGCGCTGGTGGTTTCCGATGAGAGCGGAAATCTTGCCCGCAGCAGCCTGACGCTGCCCTGGGGGCCTGAGGCGCCCCAGCCTTTCATCGATATGGGAACCCATTGGGGCAAGGATAATACGGCTTTCCTTTACTTAAAGGGTGTTGTGAACGGAGTGAAGACGGACAGCGGTCTGGCTTTCCATCCGGACAGGAGCATCACCAGGGCAGAGTTTGCCGTTCTCATGAAAAACTGGATGGGAGAAGAGGCCGCCGGATATGAGCATATTGTCCTGCCCTTCGAGGATGCTGCAGACATACCGGCCTGGGCGCTTGAATCGGTTAAAGCCATGTACGGAATGGGCATTATAATGGGAACTGCAAAAGAAGGAAAAGTATACTTCAACCCGATGGGTGCCATAAGCAGGCAGGAAGTTATGACGATTATCGGCCGGACACAGCAACGGGGATATGCGGAAGCGGACTTGACCAAGTTCGCCGACTACGGCCAGGTGGCCGATTGGGCTCTTCCTTATGTGAAAACACTGGTACAGCAGCAGGTAGTTTCGGGATACGACGGTAAAGTCTGGCCGAAAGACCCGGTGACCCGGGCACAGGTGGCTACCATCATTACAGGCTTGTACTAGGCAGCCGGAAATAAAGGCCGATAGACGTAATATTGTGAGGGTCCCTGCGAGGTTTGTCGCAGGGACCCTCACAAAGCAAGGCTTTGCAGGAAAGTGGAGGATTCAATGAGGATAATGTTGTTTGCCGCCGGTGGCGACATCGGAGGCGGCAAAACCCATATATTGTCCCTGGCCCGGGAACTGTCGGAAACCAACGATCTCAGGTTGGTGAGCTTCCGCAGCGGCGTTTTAGCCGACGAAGGCAGTGAAATGGGCCTGGACGTGGTGATCATTGAAAACGGCTTGAACGTTTTTAAGGACATGAGCATGGCGCTGAAAGAAGTGGACAGCTTCAAACCCGATGTGATTCACTGTCACGGCGCCAAGGCCAACATGCTGGGGGTGCTTGTCAAGAAGCTGCGGACCATTCCGGTGATGACAACGGTCCACTCGGACCCCAGGCTGGATTATATGGGCATGCCGTTGAAGCAGTATACTTTTGGCCTGATTAACGCTATAGCCCTTCGGAACATGGACTTCTATGTAGCGGTGGCCGACAGGATGCAGCAGAACCTCATTGAGAGAGGCTTTGACCCCTGGCGGATTTTTACGATTTACAACGGCCTTGATTTTTCGGGAGCAAGAAAAGAACCCAGGCCGCCCAAAGGTGAGGACGAAGATATCATCGTGGGTATCGCCGCCAGGCTTACTCCCATCAAAGACATCGGCACGGTAATTCGTGCCTTCAACATTGCTTTCAGGAAAAATCCCAGGTTAAAGCTTTTGATTGCGGGAACCGGCGAGGATGAAAAGGAATTAAAGGCCTTGGCCCGAGAGCTTGAAATCAGTCACAGAGTCGAGTTTGTGGGATGGGTGGACGATATCAAGGGCTTCTTTTCCAAAGTGGACATCAACGTACTGGCTTCTCTTTCTGAAACCTTCCCTTATTCCCTCCTGGAAGGGGCTTACGAGCATTGCCCCGCCATAGCCAGTCGCGTGGGAGGCATCCCCGCACTCATAAACAACGGAGAGAACGGCTTCCTGTTCGAAGCGGGAGATGTGGAGACCTTCGGTGAGTACATATACAGGTTGTCCGTGGATGAAGAATTGAGGCGCAGACTGGCAGAAAACTTGTTTCAAAAGGCAAAAAAAGATTTTTCCCTGGAGCGCATGCGAGAGGATCAGGAACAGGTCTATCGTACCATCCTTCGCCGCAAGCAGTATAAAGGCAGGCACGGCGCGGTCATTTGCGGGGCTTACGGCCGAGGCAATGCAGGGGACGAGGCCATTTTGAAGGCCATCCTGTCCCAATTCCGCGAAATCGATCCCGACATGCCTTTCTGGGTCATGACCAGAAGAAAAAATGAGACCAGGGTCGCTAACAAGACTAGGGCCATGTATATATTCAACGTGGTCGCTTTCATACGGAGTCTCCGGAAAGCGGAGATATTTGTCAACGGGGGAGGCAGCCTGATGCAGGATGTCACCTCCTCAAGATCCCTGTACTTTTACCTGTTTACATTAAAAGCAGCTAAGTGGTGCGGATGCAAAATCATCATGTACGGATGCGGCATCGGCCCCATCAATTTACCGAGGAACCGCCGGATTGCCGCGAAGGTACTCAACAGCACCGCAGATATTATCACCCTGAGAGACAGAGTGTCCCTGGAACTGCTTAAAGAAATGAAGGTGGACAAGCCGGAGATCATCCTGGCCGCAGACCCCACGGTGAACATACAAAAAGCGAACCCTGCGGTGGTAGAGGCCGCTTTTGCTCAAGAAGGAGTTCCTGCCGGAATTCGGATGATCGGTTTTTGCCTGCGCAACTGGCCGGATTTTCGCCATCCCGAGTGGATAGGGGAAGCGGCGGATTATGCCTGGAAAACCTACGGGTTGACGCCGGTGTTTCTACCCATTGAAATTCCAAAGGACATATCCGCAGCGGCAAAGGCCACTGCCGGCATGACAAGTCCTTATTACACCTGCAGTCAAAAGCATACTGTGGAAGAGCTCATCGGGATGCTGGGCTCCATGGAAGTAGTGGTGGGGATGAGGCTTCACTCCCTGATCTTCGCTACGGCAGGAGGCGCGCCTGTCATCGGCATTTCCTACGATGTGAAAGTGGACAGCTTTATTAAATATATCGGATCCGATTCCTGCATATCGCTCACATCCTTGTCCAAGGAGTGGCTTTGTAAGGAAATCGACCTGGCGGTGCAGCGGGGACCTGAAAAAGTGCAGGAGGCCGTAGCCCGTCTCAGAGAGGCTCAGAAAATCAATATTGATGCGGCGAGGCGGCTCTTAAACCGCCCAGAGGAAAGGAGGGCATGATGCGCCAGATAGTTTGCATTTCCACCTCCAACTATTATCCCGTTCCCACCCGCAAGCAAAATGTGATGAACCGCTTACAAGATGCGGAAGTTATATATATAGATCCGCCGGTCACCATATTGGCGCCCCTGAAGGACAGGTCGGCGTTCAAGCGATTGACGGCTTTCAGAAAACCGGGACAAAAGGCTAAGGACAACATTACGGTCTATTCCCCGCCTCTCGTTTTTCCCTTTTTCAATAAATATCGCTGGATCAACCGCATCAACCAGAAGATGATTGCCCGCTATATCCGAAAGCGGATGAAGGAACACGGGTTTACTGAGCCTTATCTCTGGTGTTACACGCCCACTTCCTGCGACCTGATTCATCTCATACCAAACAGAGGGGTGATTTACGACTGCGTGGACCGTCATTCCGCATATAAGGGGATGATTGATCCTGTTGTCGTAGATGCTATGGAAAAAGATCTGGCTACTGCGGCGGACCAGGTATTCTGCACGGCGGCGGGACTCTATGATACTCTGCGACAATACAACGAAAACACAGAGCTGATTCCCAACGGAGTGGATTACGAACTGTTTTCACGGGCGGCGGAATCGCCCGGAAAGGCAGCGGCCGAGGAAAACAAACCGGTGTTCGGATTTGTGGGCATGCTCCAGGAATGCATCGATTACCAATGCATGGAAGCCGTAGCCCAGGCCTTCCCCGAAGGGGAACTGGTGTTGGTGGGCCGCTCACTGCCCGGGGTGGATCTCTCCTCGCTTCGAGCCTATCCCAATGTACGATTTATGGGATTGGTGCCCCAGGCTGAACTGCCGGAAATCATAGCAGGATTTGATGTCTGCCTGAATCTCTTTAAAGAAGGCAGGCTTTCCAAGGACGTGAGTCCTTTGAAGTTCTATGAGTATCTGGCCACGGGAAAACCTATCGTGAGCACCAGGGAGCCGCTGCAGGTTATGGATTATGCAGATGTGGTATATATTGCGGAAAACCGGGAGGATTTTGTGGTAAAATGTAGAGAAGCATTGCAGGAGCGGGATCCTTCCAAGGTGAAGAAGCGCATGGAATACGGAAAGGCCTGTTCCTGGGACAAAAGAGTTCAGCAGATGGAACAGATTCTTTTGGAACGCGGGATATTTGAATAGATGTGAAAGGTATAGGCAGCGGAAAGGGGGTGCGGACAAAAAGTTGGACTCTTTAGGGCTCCGAAAGGAGACCCGTTAAATGTATCGCGAAGATCAAATTAAGGCAGCACTCGAACTGTA
>Ga0209537_1001990_pt1 | contig 21403 bp, 19 predicted proteins | sample BioPla4DNA1_FD_187698 | JGI IMG/M metagenome (GOLD analysis project Ga0209537, IMG submission 187698) | Biogas fermentation microbial communities from Germany - Plant 4 DNA1 (SPAdes) (version 2) | ecosystem: Engineered > Bioreactor > Anaerobic > Digestate | place: Bielefeld, North... | reverse complement strand
TGCTAAATTTATTCTTTTTACTTTAGGAACAACAGTAAATTACTTTTCCTTTATATTTGTAAGTGTTATAACAACTAACTCAGGGCGATTATTAATTCGAAAGGGTATAATACTATTTCCAAGTCCTCGACTAACTATCAGTTTGGTTTCTCCAACCCTATACAAGCCCTCTGTATATTTTGGAAAAAAGCCTTGATCCGGGGCTATAAGCCCTCCTATAAATGGTATCCTAAACTGTCCACCATGGGCATGCCCACTTAATACTAAATTAATAGAGTTTTTTTCATAAACATCAATTAATTCAGGTCTATGAGAAAGTAAAATTCTATAAGAGGCTTCTGTACTAACCATATTCTGCAACTTTGTGTTAACCATTGCTTTTACTTCATTAAGCAAATCGCTTTTAACTGTGAAATCCGGATCAGCAAGACCGATTAATTGTATAGCTGTATTACCCTCAAGAATGTTTACCATATTGTCGTCTAGTATTATTACTCCTGTTTGCTCTAGATGTTTTTTTAAGTCTTTATATTCCTCAGCCCATGCTTCATGATTACCCGTTACAAAATATATAGGTGCTACCTTAATTGCTCCTTCAATCAGGTCTAAGGCCTTTTTGATATCAGTGCTTCTTGAATCAATAATATCTCCTGTTATTGCAATTAAATCAGGTTTTGCTTCCTTAATTTTTTTAAGTAAGTTTTCTTGCTGCTTTCCGAATTCTTTATTATGTAAATCAGAGATATGAACTATAGTAAAACCATTAAGGGATTCTGGTATCAACTTATCTTCTATTCTTAGCTGGCTTACTTCAATTGAATTATTTCCCCAATAAATCCATATTAGAAGTACAATTAAACAGACTAATGCAAGAACTCTAATTACTATTCTTTTTTTGATTGTATCTGATTTATTCATATTTATAGTTCTATTCCTTTTTAAATTTAAATTATAATCTTATGTATAAGTATACCATATATTGCTTATATTTCAAATTTTATGTAACGAATATATAATATAGGTAAATTTTTGTATTTTTCTTATGCTAAATAATTAAATGATTTATTTGATTTAGCTTTAGCTAGGAAAATTTATAAGCAGATATAAATAAACACCTATTTAGAATAAGCCTCTAGAATATATTGTAGTGCTAATCCTAGTGTTAAACTAAATAGGTGTCTTTATATACTAAATTATGTAATTTTATTTTAGAATTACTATGGAATAAGCCGGCAAAGTTACTTTATCATCATCTAGTGTCACTTCTTCTCCATTTGCACTTAAGTATCCTCTTATATCCTTATATGTATATGCATTCTTTGGTACTGTTACAACCTTTTCTTCTTCTGAAATATTATATAACATATAGATTGTACTATCCTTGTAGGTCTTGGATATGGCACAGATATCTTGATCTGAAATTTCTGTCATGTACGATATTATCCCCCTGGCTATTTCCGGATTCTCATTACGGAGACGAACTGCCCTTTTATAATAATTATAAATCGATAGGGGATCTTTCATCTGCTTTTCAAAAGATCCGAAATGATGGTCAACCTTATCCATATCCTTAGGACCTTTTGTCATACCATTCTTCTTATAATCATCAAACCAATACATAGGTGCTCTCTTATTTTCATCTTTTCCGGCTCCGCTCATACCAAGCTCTTCACCGTAATAAACGAAAACATTTCCACTCATCATTAAATTCATTCCGCCAGCCATTTTTGTCTTAACCGGGTCGTACATAAAGTATCCTGCTGCCCTAGCTGTGTCATGATTTGTGAAAAAGGGAGCATCTATAGTACTTTTAGAGTATTGATCCAGTACTTTTTGAACCTGTATCATTGCTTCTCCAAATGCCTTAGCCGTATTTTCGAAACCTTTATAATTTAAAGTTTTTGTAATCTTTCCACTTTCCATTGCAAAAGCAAAATTAAATACACTGTCAATATTACTGGCATAATATCTGGAGAATGTTCCAAAATTAGTCCAAACCTCGGCTACCATATAATGATTTTCATTATAACTCTTTATAAAATCATTTAGCCATGACAGAACTTCACAATTTTTTTCCGTATCATCGGAGAAATAATGCAGTGCCGCATCAAGCCTAAAGCCACCTATGCCAAAATCAAGCCAATACTTCATTATGTCTTCAATATCTTTTCTTAAATCTGTATTAGCCAGATTTAAGTCGGGCATATTCTGACTAAAGACTCCTTCATAATACCAATCACCTATCCCCGTATGATAGTAATCGCTTCTATCCGGCTTACCCTCTACGAAGTTATAGTAGTCCACATAAGGGTTATGTTCCCTACATAATTTTTCATGTCTACATATTTCCTGTCCACAGGGGTCTATATTCAAGCTTTTAAGAGCCGATACAAACCATGGATGCATATTTGAAGTATGATTTATCACAAGATCAATAATAAGTTTAATTCCTCTTTTGTTACATTCCTCAACAAGTTTCTTAAAATCATCTAAAGTACCGTATTCCGGATCTATATCATAGTAATCTTGGACATCATATTTATGATAAGAAGCAGAGGGCATAATTGGCATAAGCCATATTCCGTTAAAACCAAGACTGGTGTCACTATCCTCTTTACCATCATTGATATAATCTAACTTCTCAATCAAACCATTAATATCACCGATGCCATCTCCGTTACTATCATAAAATGAATATAGAAACACCTCATAATATGTACGATAATTATCGTCAATTATATTTAATTTTTGACGGTACTTATACTCAGGCACTGTTATAGTCTGGGTGTTTTCTGATTGCTCTATAGGTTTCATAGTCGGCTCCTCATTTAATTGCTCTGATTCAGTCTTTTCAAGGTGTTTATTACATCCAATTAAAGCATACATTAAAATTATGATAAAGCCAAGATATTTAAGGAACTTCATACAAAATTCTCCATTCTAATTTTACTGCCATGAAAACCTTAACCCTTTACTGCTCCGGTTACACCGTCAGCATAGTATTTTTGCATGATAATAAACAAGATAGATATAGGTATGGATACTATAACAGCCCCCGCCGCAAATCTAGTGTACCAGGTCGTAATAAATTCATCCTCTAACATTTTATATAATCCTAAGGCAATGGTATATTTATCATAGTTATCTCCCATTATAACGCTTACAAATATGTAATCTGTCCAGGGTGCAAGAAAGGATGTCAATATTGTATATATAATAATTGGTTTAGACAGGGGTATGGTAATCTTTGTAAACACCTTCCACTTAGTGGCACCGTCAATCCATGCAGCTTCATCTATAGCTTTTGGTATAGTATCAAAGAAGCCCTTAGCAATATAGAAACCTAAGCCGGCTCCTCCTGAATAAACTAAAATCAAGGAAAGTAGTGACTGGGTTATATTAAGGCCCTTTAAAATATAATAGACCGCTATCATTGACATAAACCCTGGAAACATTCCCAATATTAAAGCCACATTCATGAAAGGTTTTCTCATCTTAAAACGTAATCTTGAAATAGAATATGATATTCCCAAAACATAGAAAGTAGATAAAATACATGAACAGATTGCTACAAACAAGGTATTCATAAACCACTTGGCATAATAAAACTGTTGTGTTTCGGTAAATAACTTAACATAATTATCGATTGTAAATGATTTAGGCCAAAAGTATGGGGTAAATGATCCTCGTTCACCACGAAAGGAGGTTATAACAATCCAAAAAATCGGAAAGAGCCATATTAATGATAGTATAAGCAAAAATAAATGAGAAAAAATATTTTTAGTTACTTTATTTATCTTACTACTCTTATGTGTTTTCATTATTGAAACTCCTCCTCCCGTTTATATGATGAGGTGAACCTATATGTAATTAGTGAAAAAGTGGCCGATAGCATAAATACAATAATACCTATGGCGGATGCATATGAATAATCTTTAGTGTTGCCTGTGGTAAGCCTATATAACCATGTAACCAGCAAATCCGTCTTTCCTGCCTGATAGTAATCTAGACTTAAAGGCCCTCCGCCTGTTAAGAAATATATAACATTAAAGTTATTGATATTACCAATAAACTGAGTTATCAAATATGGTGATGTAACAAATAGTACATAAGGCATTGTTATTTTTACAAATATTACAAAAGGATTGGCTCCGTCAACCTTTGCTGCTTCATATAATTCTTTCGGAATATTCTTTAAGATACCTGTAACCACCAACATAGTGTATGGTATACCAACCCATAGATTTACAACTACTACGGTAACTCTTGCCCAAGTAGGGTTTGATAAAAAAGGTAGAAATTCTTTTTCCCCGATAATACCCATTTCTTGAAGAAGATAATTAATAGGGCCGTCGTTTTTTAGCATTAGCCTTATAGCCAGTAGGGAGACAAACTGCGGAATTGCAATAGAAATAACAAATATAGTTCTCCACATACCCTTCAACTTAGTACCTTCACGGTTAATTAATAAGGCCAGTAAAATTCCACCGATATAATTTAAGAATGTAGCAAGTATTGCCCAAATAATTGTCCAGCCCAAGACCGGCCAAAATGTCTTGCCAATTTTCTGTCCTGATAATAGAAGTGTCTTAAAATTATCCAGGCCAACCCATGTAAATAAATTACCCGGTGGCTGATGAGCATTATCAAAATTAGTAAATGCTATTAATATCATAAAAAATAAAGGCAATACAGTAAAAAGTAGGATCCCCACTAAAGGTAGGGCCATTAGAGTTCTATACAACTTTTTATCAAAATATGAGGCCAGATCCATGGCAAAACTGGGAAGTTTTTTCCCTTGTTCTTGTAATTCTTGTGCTTCTTTTGCTGCATTAAGGTTAGCCTTCCATGCTACCAAAAAGACCACAGAAACAAAAATAGTCACAACACCGGCCAATAAAATCAGCATGGAGTTATCTCCCTTTTGAACCACAAAAATACCTAGGGTTTCATCCATTACCATAGTCTGTGTTTTAGTTCCCAATGTTCTAAGTCCAACCAATGCAGAGGCTCCGGCAGTTATCATATAGTACAGATAGACAAGTTCTATAAATAGAAACAAGAGTCCTTTTATGATTTGCCCTCTGAAAAGGTTAGAAGCACCCATAATTAGGAATGATAGTTTTGTAAGTAAATCTCCTTTTATAAATATCTTTCCTATTGAATTTCTTTTCTCAGTTTCTTTCCTTCCCTCTACACTTTTTCTATTCTTTCTCACACTATTCCCTCCGATTTATATGGTTCAAATCTAAAAAAAACATCATCATTAGTACTTAGCCGATGCGTAGATATTTTTGTATACAAGTACCGAATTAATTATCGGTACTTGTATACAATTTATAAAACAAAACATTAGATAGGATATAATATCAATTATATATAAACTACTTCATGTAAGTAAACAAGCCTATTAATAGCTATATTAATTTAGTGATGACAAAATACTGTTAACAAAGACATCAAGTTTTTCTTGAGCATTATCCTTTGTTATTTTTCCGCTTATAAGCTCATTACCAAAAGATTCAGCCGGAACCCAATAATTTGCCATCTGAGGTATTGATGATTGTAATGTTGAGAATGATGTTTGTAAGCTAAGTGCTGCTACCGCAGGATTCTCAAGAACAACAGGATCAGATGCCAAATTCAAGTTGGTAGGAGCAATACTTCTTACTTCAAAACGAAGTTTTTGATTTTCCTCATTGGTTAAGAACTCAGCCAGCTCCATTGCAGGAATAGGATGCTTAGTCTGGGAGTTAACACCTATTAGCTTAAAGTCTGCAAAGTTGCTTAACTGTCTGTCTTCCCCATTAATATTGATAGTAGGAAGTTTAGTTGCACCATAGTTTTCTCCTAGGGCTTCCTCTATTGCTTTTGCATTCCATGTACCTGAGCAAGCTGCACCAAGTGTACCGTTAGCAAAGGCATTTAAAATATTACCTTGATCCTCTTCTAAAAACTTAGGATTAGATACCAAATCAATCAGATAATTGGTTACAGCAAGACCGTTTGCATCATTAAATGTTACAGTATTAGGATCCTTTCCATCGGGACCAAATAAGGTACATCCTCCGGCAAAGAAGAATGCTGACAGATACCAACCGTTATTGATATCTACAGAGAAGTTCTTTACCCCTTCTCCAAGATCCTTTTCCATCATTTTCTCAAGGGAAAGTACTTCATCTTCTGTAAATTTGCTCTTATCATAATACATAAACCAGGAATTTGGTGTAAAAGGATAAGCATATAGCTGTCCGTCGATTGTTGCCGCCTGAATAGAAGGCTCTGAATTAGCAGCTTTTATGGCATCAATATTTAATGTTATTGGATATAAGAGACCGGCACTAACTAAATTAGCAGTTTGGTCTGAAGCAAAAGCAAATACATCTGCAGCCGCAGCAGGGTCCTTTGTTATCTCTGTAGCTGCTTCCTCTTCTGATACAACACCGAATTCAAATGTGATGTTATATTCCGGATGAGCCTTAGCAAATGCATCAGTCATTTGTTTCAATAAATCCTGCTCTTCCTGTGGTCCCCATACCTTTAGGGTTACATCCTCAACCTTTGTTTCTTCTTTATTATCCTCCTGATTATTTTGTCCCTGATTATCGGTCTGCTCACTGTTATTTTGGCTATCTGTAGCTTCGTCCTTACCTTTCTTACCACAAGCTGCCAGACTTGAGATAAGCATAATAGTCATCATAAATAGTGCTATAAATTTTTTGCTTTTTTTCATTATCTCTACCTCCCTTTAAAAATTACAATAAGATTTTCCTTTATGAATAAATATGTAAAAACATATTAATTCCATATTTCCCTTGCATAGTCTTTAATGGTTCTGTCACTGGAAAATTTACCTGCATTGGCTGTATTAATAAAGCATTTTTTTCTAAATGTCATAAGGTCGGAATAATCTTTATTTACTTGTAGTTTTGCTTCACAATAGGATATAAAATCCTGTAATAAGTAATATTGATCTGGCCTATGCCAGTCGGTGCCTTTTAATAATGAGTCATATAGTTCCTTAAACATTCCTGTACCTTTATCATCAAAAGTTCCGTCAATCAAAGTATCAATTACTCTCTTTATTCTTAAATCGTTTCGGTAAATTTCTACAGGATCGTAAGTATCTTTGATTTTTTCAATATCTTCTACTCTTGCTCCGAAGATATAGTTATTCTCTATACCCGCCTGTTCCACAATCTCAACATTAGCTCCGTCATAAGTTCCAAGAGTTACAGCTCCGTTCAACATAAACTTCATATTGCCGGTTCCTGAAGCTTCTGTGCCGGCTGTTGAGATTTGCTCTGATACATCTGCTGCCGGTATAAGTTTTTCTGCATAAGATACATTATAATTAGTTACAAATACCACCTGTAGCTTATCATTTACCTCGGAATCTGCCGCAATCATTTCTGCTATTTCATTAATATACTTAATTATTGCTTTGGCCCTGTAATATCCCGGAGCTGCTTTTGCTCCAAATATAAATACCGTAGGATTAAACTCTGTTATACTACCATCCTTAAGCCCATAATATATGTAGAGGATTGAAAAAGCATTTAACAATTGACGTTTATATTCATGAAGCCTTTTTATCTGTATATCAAATATAAAGTCAGGATTTATTTTGACACCTTCATGTTTATGGATATAATCAGCCAGTTGCCTTTTTTTAATCTGTTTTATATCATCAAACTGCTTGATTACAGCCTGATCATCGGCAAAATTCTCTAGTTTTTTTAGAAGATCTAAATCTGTAGTCCAGGAACTACCTATTTTATCTGTAATAAATCCTGCCAGTTCCATATTGGCAAGGGCAAGCCATCTTCTCTGGGTAATTCCGTTGGTTTTATTATTGAAACGATTAGGATACAACTGATACCACTCATGTAGGGCATCATTTTTAAGAATCTCAGTATGTAATCTTGCCACACCGTTAATGGACCTACTTACGAATATGGCTATACGGGCCATATGGATAGTATCATCGTCAATAATTAAGTACTTCTTTTGCTCTTCTGAAGATACAACACCAAATAAAGTCAGCTCTTTTATAAGTTCATCATTTAGTTTAACTATGTACTTATATACCTGAGGTATCACTTCTTCAACTAAAGACACATTCCATTTTTCTAAGGCCTCTGCCATAATGGTATGATTTGTATAAGCAAAGACTTCTTTAGCTATACGAAGTGCCTTAGCAAATGTCAGCCCTTCTTTTTCTACTAATAATCTGATAAGTTCAGGTATAGCCAGTACAGGATGGGTATCATTTAATTGGAATATATATTCCTTAGAAAAGCTGCTAAAGTCTTTATCATATTTTTCTTTGTACTTTTTGATAACATCCTGTAAAGTGGCACTGGTAAAGAAGTATTCTTGCTTAATTCGCAGTTTTTTCCCTTCATCCATACTATCGTTTGGATATAAAAGACTGGAAATTGCCTCTGCTTCATTTTTGTTTTTTACAGCTTCATCATATTGCTGATTATTAAATAGTTCAAAATTAAAGGCCTCTATAGGCTCTGACTGCCAAAGCCGAAGGGTGTTAACGGTTTTTTTACCATATCCGATAACCGGCATATCGTAAGGAACAGCCCATACTGATTGGTCTTTGAAGTCTACCCTAATCTTTTCCTCTTCCCTTCTGATTGACCAAGGATCTCCGAACCTTTGCCAGTCATCAGGCAACTCCCTTTGAAACCCCTCTTCAAATTCCTGTTTAAATAAGCCATACTTATAGCGGATTCCATATCCATTTAAAACTATGCCATGGGTTGCTCCCGAATCCAAAAAGCATGCAGCTAGTCTTCCTAAGCCGCCATTTCCTAAAGCAGCATCCTCGATGTCTTCAAATATACGGATGTCAATATTGTGCTCGGTCATTAATTCAACAAATTGGTTTAAGAGCCCCATATTATACAAATTACTGTATATCATACGGCCAACCAGAAACTCCATAGAAAGATAACAAACTTTCTTCTTATTAGATTTTAATCCCCAGTCTTTATCAAGTAGCTTCATAGCAGCTTTAGAAACTGCATTATATAATTCAACCTTACTTGCCTCCTTGATAGACTTACCATAATCTAGCTCTAAGATTAGCTCTACATTTTTCTTAAATCCGTTATCCATTATTGCCTCCTAAATCTTTATTTTATGTATTAATTCGGCCATAGAGATAAGCCAGCTCATAGAGTGATTTTTCATTTATTAATTCATACTGGCTAGTCATTAGCCTCCACTGCCAATTGCCACCGATGGTTGAGGGATAGTTCATTCTTGCACTGTTATCTAGTTTTAGTAAATCTTGCATCTGTACGATAATTACATCTGCAACACTGGCATATAATGCTCTTATTATAGTATCAGGCAAGGTTTCGACTTTCCCATTAAAATACTTACATATAAACTCCAACTCATCAGGATTCTTTTTTTCTAAATAACCTACCAGGGTTTCATTATCATGGGTTCCTGTATATGCAACTACATTAGAAGTCTTAAAATTATGTAATAGATAAGGATTATCTATGGGACCATCTAGACCAAATTCCAGAATCTTCATTCCGGGAAAACCTGTCTCTTCAATAAGCTCTATGACATTGGGGGTCAAAACCCCTAAATCTTCTGCTATAATTTTTGCTTCTCCAATGGATTCCATGATAATATCTGTAAGCTTCCTGCCGGGACCCTCTTTCCAGCAACCATTAACAGCTGTCTCATTTTCTGCCGGAATAGAATAATAGTTAACCATTCCTATAAAATGATCAATACGAATAACATCATAAAGTGCGGCTGAAGCCTTCATTCTTTCTCTCCACCAGGTAAAATCATCTTTCTCCATAACATCCCAACGATATAAGGGATTACCCCATCTTTGACCATATTCTGAGAACAAATCCGGCGGAACACCTGCCACATTAATAGGATTCTTTCTTTCATCCAATTCAAACTGTTCATGATGTGCCCATACATCAGCACTATCCATTGCTACATAAAGAGGAATATCACCTATTATCTGAATTCCTTTACTATTGGTATAGGCTTTAAGCTTGTTCCACTGCTCATAAAACTTATATTGCACAAAAGCCCAGAAGTTAATTTCATCCTGCAGTAAATCCTGATATTTTTCTATTGCTTCCGGCTTTCGATTTTTAATATCATCATCCCATAAAAGCCATTCATGATTATCGAAGTGGGTTTTTACAGCCATGTATAAGCAATAATCTTCAAGCCAATATCTATTATCTTTGCAAAAATCCAAATATTCTTTTTTATTCTTATGACTACTTCTTAAATAGGCGGTTTTTAAAATCTTAAACCTGCTCTTGTATATTAATCCGTAGTCGACCTTATCTTCAGATACCTGCCACAAGTAGGCATCTATTTCTTCTTTCTTTAATAACTGCTCCTCTACTAAGAAATCCAAATCAATAAAGTAAGGATTGCCTGCAAATGCCGAAAAGGATTGATAAGGGCTATCCCCATAACTGGTAGGTCCTATAGGTAGTACCTGCCAATATATAGATCCGATTCTCGTAAGAAAATCAACAAATTTATAACTTTCTTTTCCTAAGGTGCCTATACCATAATTTGATGGTAAAGCACTAATGGGAAGTAAGATTCCAGCACCTCTATTTAAATAGCTCTTGCTATATGTAATCTTTTCCATTTTGCACGCTCTCTCTATAATTAATATGTTATTTTCGTAAATTTTCGAAACTATATAAATACAATAACATCCAAATTAAACTTTGTCAATCACTTATGGTTAAGTTTAATATTTTTTTAAAAATATTAGCACTAAATTAGTAATATTGTAGATATAGAAGCATTATATGGCTTATTTTTAGCATTTTTTAATATTTTTAAATATAGTTATTGATTTTTAAATTTATAAGCATTATAATCTTTATGATGTATTTTTTCGTAATTTTCGCAAATTGTTAATCAGAATTGACAAATTAACATTTTATAATAATGATACTTATAAGATAGGAATCTATAAAATAAATGGATTGAATATTTGGGAGGGATAATCCATGGTTACAATAAAGGACATTGCAAATAAATTAGGGATTGCTGTAAGCACTGTATCAAAAGGTCTAAATAACGCCAGTGATATCAGCGAAGAAATGAGGCAGCTTGTATTAGATACTGCCATTGAAATGGGTTATACCTCTAAGAAGATGAAAGATTCAGGCAACAGAAAAGTGTGTATCTTAATAGAAAATATGGACTATGAAAATATAGACCAATTTGGCTATGAGATTATAGTTGGATTTAAATTAGCTGCTGCCAGAAGAAAATGGGATGTTCATGTGGTTCCTACAAATCTGAATATGCAAACTGAAGAAAAATATGACACCTATATGTTAAGAAATAATTTCAGTGGAGCTTTTTTATTGGGCTTTACCTTACATGACGATTGGGTTAAACAATTGAACAAAACAAACTTCCCTACTGTTTTGCTTGATAATTATATCGAAAGAAATCCCCATGTAGGCTATGTAGGAACGGATAATTATGAAGGTATCGATTTGGCTGTTAACCATCTTTGCAAACTGGGACATAAAAAAATCGCCTTCCTAAATGGTTCAAAAAATTCTATGGTATCTGAACAACGTAGACAGGCCTTTGTTAATAGTATGATAAAGCATGGCCTTGTACCGGAAGAAGAATTAATTCAATATGGATACTATGTACCGGACTGTGCTAAGGATCATGTACCATCATTTTTAAAAAAGGGTGCTACTGCTATTATGTGTGCCAGCGACCTTATTGCTACCGGTGTAATGACAGAAGTATCAAAACATGGGTTAAAAATTCCTGATGATATCAGCATAGTAGGATTTGATGATCTACCCATAGCCTCTCAGTTATCCCCGGCCTTAACTACCATTAGGCAAGATAGGAGTGACTTGGGAAAAAGCGCCTTTTTATTGCTGGATGGCCTTGTACACGGTGTTTCGACCAGTAAGTTATTATTAAGAGCAAAACTTATAACCAGGGAATCATCCGGTTCTGCAAAATACTAAAAAAAAATTAATAACAATTCGTGTAATAAAGAGCTTTAGCCTGTAATAGATAATCTAAAATACTATTACAGATCATAAGGCTCTTATTTATTTCTATTTTAAACCATAATTTTTCAATTTTCATCTTTTTTACTCTTCCATAATTAGACATTTTATATTATAATAATGACAGGTTCCATTTTATGTAATCTTTTGTAATAGAGTGTATGGCTTTTACTTGACATACACAAAAAATTTATAGGAGGTAAAAATATGAAACGGAAGATTTTAGCTTTTCTAGTAGTATGTGCACTAATCCTACCGGCAGTAAATAAGATTCCGGTACCAAAAGCAGCTGAAACATTAATTTACGATGACTTTGAGACTGATTTGAACGGATGGGGCCCCAGAGGGGAAGACGAAATAGTTGAACTGAGTACAGAAGAGGCTTACTCAGGAAAGCAAAGTGTTAAAGTAACTAACCGCACAGAGACTTGGAACGGCCCCATGTGTGACAAGACCGATGAACTAGAACTTGGGGTAACTTATAACTTCAGCATTTACGTCAAGTATGTAGGTAATTCTTACTCCAACACACAGAATTTTAGCTTGCAACTTCAGTATAATGACGGGGTAGATGACAGGTACATGAATATTAAAACAGCACCTGTTTATAAAGGACAGTGGACTCTCTTACAAGGTGAATATACTGTTCCCACCGATGCAACAGATGTACATATCTATGTAGAGACTGAATTTAAAAACTCCCCATCTAGTCAAGATTTAATGGATTTTTATATTGATGATTTTAAGGCTGTCCCTGCGACCTTGCCTGAAATTGAAACTGATATTCCCAGTTTGAAAGATGTATTCAGTGATTACTTTTTAGTAGGTGGGGCATCTACTGTGCCTGAATTAGGCCCCGCTCCTGCTAAAGAACTTATATTAAAGCACTATAATTGCCTTACTTTTGGTAATGAACTAAAACCAGATGCTGTTTTAGACTATGACGCAACAATTGCATATATGGAAGCAAACGATGGGGATCAAGTAAATCCTCAAGTTAACTTAAGAGCCGCCAGAGCATTATTTGAATTTGCACAAAAATATAACATACCTGTAAGAGGTCATACTTTAGTATGGCATAATCAGACTCCCGATTGGTTCTTTAGGGAAAACTACTCTCAAGATTCATCAGCTCCTTGGGCTTCAAAGGAAGTTATGCTTCAGAGATTAGAAAATTATATTAAAAATGTAATGAATCTCATAGAAGAAACTTATCCGGATGTTGAAATTTATGCATGGGACGTTGTAAATGAAGCAGTTGATCCCAATACTTCTACCGGTATGCGTAATCCCGGATCCAATAATGTAACATCAGGAAATTCTCTTTGGATGCAGACAGTAGGTAAAGATTTTATTGAAAAGGCATTTGAATATGCCAGAAAATATGCACCGGCCGGCTGTAAGCTCTTTTATAACGACTACAATGAATATGAGGATAGAAAGAGCGATCTTATCTATGATATTCTGGCAAATCTTAAGAGTAAAAACTTAATAGACGGAATGGGAATGCAATCACACTGGACTATGGAATATCCTAGTATCAATATGTTTGAAACAGCCGTTAGAAAATATAATAAATTAGGACTTGAAATTCATTTAACCGAAATAGATATGAGACAACCTAATAATGACTCTTATTCCTTAAATGCACAGGCAGCCCGTTACAAAACATTTATTAATAAGGCTGTTGAATTAAAGAAAGAAGGAATGAATATTACTGCTATTATATTCTGGGGTGTTACTGACAAAACCAGTTGGTTAGGAGGATATCCTTTACTCTTTGATGGTGATTATAAAGCAAAACCTGCTTTCTATTCAATTATAGAAGATTATAAGGATGGGACACCTACTATAACTCCTACTCCTTTGGTAACTCCTACACCTACTCCTTTAGTGACACCTACCCCAACACCATCAGTAACTCCGGCTCCTGGGGATGCCAGACCGGTCGTAACTGTAAAAACTTCAAATAGCGGCAACACCGTTAGTCAAAACTATACCTTAACTGCAGAGGGTGGTACTATTGATTTATCGAAAGTAAAGATAGTTTTTACAGCTGACGGTATGAGCAATGAAGAACAAAATCTATGGTGTGATCATGCAGCTTTACAGTTAAATACTAATCCATTTTATGTACCTCTTACAGATAAAACAAAAGGTGAAATTACAAATCAAAGCCTAATTCTTACCATTGATAGCAATACAACATTAGAAGCCGGTCAAGGTAAATTCGTAGCAGATGTTCGGTTTGCTAAAAAAGACTGGTCCAGTTATGATACACTTACCAATCCTATAGTAAAAGTTTATTATGATGGACAACTTGTGCAATAATAATAAGGGGGTACTGTAATACAGTACCCCCTTATTATTATTATTAAAAGTAATAGATTTTCACAATTATTCTAGTTATTAAAACTTATCATAATACTCATAAAGCTTTTGTACACCATTTTCCAAAAAATAATAGTGGCGTATGTAAAAAAACAACAAAACAATTAATATTCCAGATAGGTAAAACATAAGATCAGCTTCCCAGGCCATAGAGCCAAAAACAAACAATATAGTAAAAAAAGCAATAGCAAGAGTAACTATAAGGTGAATTAATCTTTCATGCTGAAAAAAGCCTATTTGCCTTAACATATTTGCCTTTAAAGTAGTCTTCTCATCATCTGATAACTTCTTAAAATCTATGGCTTCTAGATATTCTAAATATGTTTTTAATCTCTTTCTCATTTGCATATCCTCCATTTAATATAATATAAAATTCATAAATAAACTTAAGTTAATAATATTCTAACATTAATAAACAAATTTTTGAAACTAGTTTTTCCAAATACTAAAGAAATTTTGCAGTTTATGATAGATGGAAATGGTATCTATATAGAAAGTAATATCTAATGAAACTAATTGCCATCAAATGGTAATTGTGGTATATTCTGTCACTTTAATAAATAACAATGAATTTTTTAATCATTTTTTATCTTGTTTTGTTATTTTCACAATATTGAATTGATTTTTTTGTCGAATTATGTTATATATACTGTATAAAATATAAATGAGAGGTAATATATTATGCTAGTTGAACAAACAAGAAGAGTAAACAAAATAGTATTTAGAATTATCTTACTGACATCTTTTCTCCTGATTATGGGACTTCTTTCTCAGTTGATGTTTTCAATTCTACCAATACCAGCATGGATTAGTGTATTTCCAATTTGCTGTGTATTGTTTCACTTAATAGGTTGCATTGTAATAATTCGTAACGAAAAATGGTCCAGTTATTTGAAATATTTTATTTCAATAGTATTTTCTTTTACATATTCTTTTATTCTTTTTACTTCGGTTAACAACAGTACTTATCCTATCATGATTCCTATACTTTTTTCATTAGTTCTTTATATGGATAAAAAGATTATGATTGGAACAAGCTCTGTTTTCCTATTATCTAATATAATCAAAATTATTATGATGTTATCAGCAGCTGATTTTTCTATTTCAGACAGTATAATGATAGAGGGTATTATAAGTATTATAGTTTTTATGTTATCAACCACAGGAGTAAAATTATTGATTGCTTTCATGGAGGAGAACACACAGGCAATCCAATTAACATCCAATCGAAATAAAGAATTGGCAGATCATATGTTAAAAGCGGGAAGGCAAATTAAGGAGAATGTAGAAGTATTAAATGAGGTTATGGAACGTGTCTCAGAAACATCTAATATTATTTGCCACGCAATGAATGATATATCTAATGGTAATCAAGTAAATATAGAATCAATTGAACAACAATCAAGGATGACACAACGTATACAGAATATGATTTCTAAAACTTATGATGTCACTCGTGAATTGGTTAATATTGAAAACCTTATTAATCAGGCCATCGAAGCTAATTCAAATAAAATGAAAGAATTAAAATCTGACGCAGATATTTCAACTAAATCCAGCGAGAACATGAAAGACTCTGCTGATACATTATTATCAAAAGCAGATGAAGCGAAACATATTACTGATATTATACTAAACATATCAAGTCAGACCAACTTACTGGCTTTAAATGCTTCTATAGAGGCAGCTAGAGCAGGTGAGGCTGGAAAGGGATTTGCAGTAGTAGCAGAAGAAATAAGAAAATTATCTGGTCAGATAAATAATGCCACATCAGATATAACAAATATTTTGAACGAGCTATCAGAGATATCACTCTCTGTATATGAAAAGTCAGTATCAAATCAGGAGATATCTAATAAACAAAGTACAACCATAGATAGTACAACTAAAGAATTTGAAGGTCTCCAAATCGAGTTTCAAAGGATGAAAACAGATATAGAACAAATGGATTCAATGATGTCTGAAATATTAGAAGCAAACAGTCAAATCGTAGACAGTGTAAATATACTATCTGCAAGCAGTCAACAAGTAACAGCTTCTGTAACCGAGAACTATAATAATAGTCTTAATAACGTTGAAATTGTTAAAGAAGCCGAATCTGCTGTAAATTCTATTCAAAAAGAATTAGCAACTATATCAGATATCATGAACGAAAATGATAAAACAAGCTGATAAATTATGGTAGTTTAATAGAGGTTTGTCTTAAGTAAAAAGTGACTCTTTCTAGTCAAGAATTGATATATAATTCTAGATTGGAAGGAGCCTTTTTACATATTTAGCAAACGAAACACCAAGGGAATTTCTATCCCCATTGGAAATGCGATAAATATATTGATCTAAAATTTCAGCTTCTGTATTATAGGTATGTGGTGTGCTTATGCCGAAAAATAACATCATCTTTCCTCCTGTTCATTATATTAATGCACAAGTTGTCAGTTTTATTGCATTAATTTTATTTTTTTTATTTTAGTCAGGAGTTATTAAAAATAATAAGCGTGTTTCTATGATTATATCAAAGAAACACGCTTACCTTACAAATCCACTTACATGATTCCGCTAATAAATAAGGCTTATTTAAAATTATCTAACCAATCTTTAAATTCATTAACAACATTATCGGTAAAAACCTCAATAAAGTCAGGTGTAAAAAATAAAGAAGGGCCAATTTTATTATCCCTATGCCATTTATAGCTTCTAGATAAAAAATTATATATATCCTCTTTTTCATATCCAAAATTATTTTCATATGATGTCATAGGACATGAAATAATTTTTTCCCACAAATCTTTACTCCAATCTCTATTGTGATATAACCATGCACCGGCTAGACTTATTTCATATCTATATGGCCTAAACCAAGTATCTTTCTCAAATCCTTCCTTAAACTTCTTCATCGGATATGTATCCCACTTATAGTCTAAATATAGATGGAGCAAAACTCCCCTATTAAAATCATTATTTATATTAATAGTATTAGCCAATTCTTTTAAGGCATTAAGCCTGTCTTTTCTATCTCTAAAATGACTTCTATCTTTTTCTTTCCATTCACTAATTATATCAGGGACAATATTCCCAATAAAAAAAGCTACTGATGATTTTGGATCATATTTATATGCCGCCAATAGATGTATCATTGAGGAAGGCATTTTTATAACACCTCTTTCCTACTAGCAATTATATAATAGATTTCCGCTTTCTTTTATGTTTTGCTCTCTAACATTCCTAACATTAAAAAACTTCTGCCTCATCCGGTATACCTAAAGCTCTATAGCATAAAATAATCCAATAATCTAAATCTGTATTTGAACCCATTTTATCTTTTATAATTATAAAATGTTCTAAAGCTGCTTGATAATCCTCATTTTCATAATATAATTTTCCATCCTCCATAAATCAAATACAAAATTTAGCTCTAATTTTATAATTTCATTATTTTCTATTTATATAACTTTCTATAGAGTCGATAAATAAATCTAAAAATGATTCTTCACCAAAGGTATTGAATTTAAAAAATACAGCTTGGCTACCTCCTGAGGTAATGGCTGAGACAAAAAGCTCATTACCCACACCTAATACGGTAACGTTCATACTAACACGATTACCACCGGTCATACTATATCTTTCATAAACCCTTACAGCCATTTTAGTATCATTAATAGATATGGTACTTCCATCTTCATAACTTACAGAAATACTGCCATTTGAAATATCTTTGTGTATCCAACCAAGTAATTCATCAAAATTTCCTCTTAATCTTTTTTCATACTTTGCCATATTATAACTCCTTATAAAATACTATGTTAGTAGCAAACCTTAGTTGATTTTACCTTATATTGCTATTTTAAGTCAAGAGCTTTAATAATTTATAAAATAGTAAAACATAAATAAAATGATAATCATCCCTGCTCTACTATTTCCTCATATTACCATCAATTTTTAAACTTACAGTACTATCCCAAATACTAAATCATCTAAGATATATGAGTACTCTTATCCCATGTATAACTTTGTAAAGTAATATCTTATTGTAACATTCTCTAACAGAGCCTCACTTTTCTTTATATAATCTACAGAGATCCGCTCGTCCCTAGATTACTTATCAACTTCTTTACCAGGTATAGCCTTAATATTTCCGTATAAACTATCTTCCATATATAAACATAATGTTTCAAAGAAAAATAGAGTTGTTTATAACTGTTATTGGAAGTTTTGCCAATTTTTTTCCAATTACGTCATGTTATTATAATGTTTTTTATGATAATATTTAACTAGATATAAGTAATGGTGCACCTAGATTACAAATCATTACAATAGGAGATGGCAGTTATTGTTAATAATAAAAAGAAATATGTATTAGATTTTACAACTGAAAATGGTAGTAAATACTATTTTGATGGTATTACAGGAACAATAATTCCAATAAATAATATAATGGAAGATATTGTAGAAATGTATCCACAGTATAATACAGAAGAAATTAAAATAAAATTAATGTCAAAATATCCAATTGAACAAATACAAAGTTGTATTTCATTTATTGAAAGATGGGTTTGTTATAAATACAAATGAATATGAACTTAACCAGGAAAAATTAAATGAAGTGTATGAGTTTGATATAACTTTATGTATTACAGTATTAGATTATATAAAAATATATGGTGATAAAAATGGAAAAAATTTAGAGAATAAGATGTATAAAAACATAAAAAACATACTAGATATTGGGATATCATTAGAAATATGTGTTTTGGTTGACAGAAAGAACGACAAACTTTTACATAAATATAATACTATTCTACCAAACAAAATAGAGATTGCTGAAAGTTATAAGCTTATTAATAATCAAATTAATCAATATTATTGTAAATCTATTGAAAAAAAATTAGATTTTAATGCAGACAAATACTTTAGAAATACAAAATATAATAGTTGCTTATTTGGTAAATTAACCTTTACTCCAAATGGTGATATTTCTGTATGCCCAGTGTCAAATAGAATAATAGGTACCTATAAAGAGGGATGGAAAACGCCATTTCGTAATGGAAAAATAGATGAATTATGGCAAAAAACAAAAAATCATGTTAGCAAATGTAAATCCTGTGAATATAAATATATCTGCGAAGATTGCTCAATTCTTGAGTTGGCTGTAGATAATAATAAACTCAGCGACAAACTATTATGCAATTACAATCCATCAACCGGTAAATGGGACGACTAATTTGGAGAAAGGAGAGTATGATTTTATTACTATCATACATAAAGATATGAACATATTACAGGTTAGAAATCTTAAAAAAAAGTATGGGAAACAAATTGTATTAAATGATATCAGTTTTCAACTTCAACGCGGTGACGTATTAGGTTATATTGGTCCTAATGGATCTGGTAAAACAACAACAATAAAAATTATATGTGATCTTATTAAGAAAGATGATGGAGAAATTACTATATATTCAAGAGAAGGACAAAAGCAAAATATAGGAGTTGTTTTTGAAGGGTTAGGTCTTTACAAACGACTTACTGCTTGGGAAAATCTTGAGTTCGCTGCAAAGTTAGCTGGATATAATGAAAACGTATATAAAAATATGATATTAAATCTTTTAGATCAGGTTAATTTACTAGACGTAAGAGATAAAATAGTTAAGAACTTTTCTAAAGGGATGGCTAAGCGCCTTTCTATTATATTAGCTGTATTGCATGACCCTACATTGCTGATTTTGGATGAACCATTCGATGGTATAGATACAAAATCTCATCATGATCTTATTAACTTCTTAAAGGAATGGGTAAAGGAAAAGGAAAGAGCAATTCTCTTCACTAGTCATGACATGGCAGATGTCGATGCATTATGCAATAAAATTGCTATTATTGATAAAGGAAAAATAGTAGAGTACAGCGATAAAGCCAGTATTTCTATTCAAGATGAGCTTCCGAATATTTTTATATCTTTATATTATCCGCTTGAAGATAAGATACTAAAAGATATTAAAGATCAATATAATAATTTACATATTATCAATACCTCATTAATAGAAGTATCACATCATACCCCTGCAATGATAAATAAACTTGCTTTAGATCTTATTAATCAACAACAATTTATTAAAGAAATATATTTCGATAAGAAGAGCTTGGAGGACATATACTTACATAAGATTGGGGGAAACGATAAATGAGCAAAATATGCAATTTCCAAACAAAAGCCGTTATTTGGAAAGAAGCCATTGAGATTAAACGTAGTTCGCTTATTTATATTATCGGAACTATTATTTTCGTTTTGGTTATGCAAATCATGGCGGCTAATCAATTATTAACTAATAACGATTTACCTAAGGCATCCAAAGAAATCCTATTGGGTTATTCTATTATCTATATCTCTATAATGTGTATACCATTTTTAGGATCAACCCTACTCTCAAGGTTAATGTATGAGGAAAGACTAGATAGTGCAGTACATGTTTTATTAGCAACAGGAATGGATCAAATAACTTTATGGATAGGTAAAATGTTTATAACTTATTTCGTGACATATATTGTTTTTATTACTACTACTGTAATTTATTATTTTTACATCTATATCATGTATGAATACTCGGTAATTATAAACTTTGAAATCTTTTTAACCGCATTTATTATTATGCCCTTCTTGGCATTTGGTTTTTTATCTTTATTGGGATATACATACTGGGTAATAAAAAATCCTCAGATATTTGGTATGATTTTTCCTATAGCATTCACTATTGGAGGGTGGAATGTGGCAATAAAATATATTGAAAGAACACCTACAGCTTTAGCAATTGCTATAGTAATAGTTGTAGCTGTTGTAATAAATACAATTACTTATATATTAGTAAAAAAAACAAGCAAATCACAAATAACTAATATATAAATAATGATAGAATAATTAACTAATGGAGGTGAGAAAATGG
>Ga0209537_1001986_pt1 | contig 21443 bp, 22 predicted proteins | sample BioPla4DNA1_FD_187698 | JGI IMG/M metagenome (GOLD analysis project Ga0209537, IMG submission 187698) | Biogas fermentation microbial communities from Germany - Plant 4 DNA1 (SPAdes) (version 2) | ecosystem: Engineered > Bioreactor > Anaerobic > Digestate | place: Bielefeld, North... | reverse complement strand
TGATACAGTTCGAGTGCTGCCTTAATTTGATCTTCGCGATACATTTAACGGGTCTCCTTTCGGAGCCCTAAAGAGTCCAACTTTTTGCCCGCACCCCCAAATTTTGATTTTTTCTCATTCCCAGGATCTCCAATCCAATAAAAGAACATATGTTTAAAATTCTTCTTTACAGAGAACATATATTCTGCTATACTACGTACAGGAACAAATGTTTGCAAAGGGGATTGCTGAGGTGATATCATGAAAAAGAGATATCGCATAAAATCAAAATTCCGGTTTTGTTTAACTGTAACAATTCTGCTGATTATTATAATTTCAGCTGTTGGAAGTATTTCAGGCAAAGATCAGGCGCTGAGTTTAAGCAGACCCGTATATACGGAAATTACTATAGTCACCGGTGATACCTTATGGGATTTGGCTAAAGCTTATGGCCCGGCGGATCAGGACATCCGCAAAGTCGTCCATGCCATCTGCAAAATAAATAATACGTCGGCGGATAAAATTCAACCGGGACAAAAAATCCTGATCCCACAATATCTTTAATAAAGTAAAATTTGTGGATTGTCGAAAGTTTTCTTTACAAACATTATCCAGGGCTAGCAGTTTAGATAGTCTGATACGGATTTTGACGCCGAAATGCGTATTTTTCAATTCCACAACTTCAATTAAAGGTATTCTGATATGGGCAACCCAAAAAAAGTCGCTTAAATCGGCGATTTTTCGGTCGCGCCCTTAAAACGTTGAAATTTCAATGGTTAAAACCTTTTTAGCTTTAATAATCGTCTCTGCGACGCACTCAGCTGTTGATGATGCGCGAATAATGCTGCTGATTTAATAGATTTATTAGGAATCTGTTAATAATTTACAACGACTTAAAAGGTTAATAGATAAAGCCAACATAATTAAAGGTTTGAGAAAAAATTGTACCATGATTAAATGACCAAATGACCATTAATAATAAAATAAAAAGATCCATAAGGATTTTAGCGAATTAAAAGGTAATTAATCAAAGAGGAAAAAATAAAAAGAAAATAATCATTAAATATTAAATGGCTGTGGAGTGGCGGAAATGGCTTAAAAACGCTGAAAGAAGGCCTAAAAGCAGAAATCGGCCAATTTGGTTAAATAACATTTCCGAAAATTTATATTTTAGGAATAGTTATGTCTTTCAGGTTAACCAATTGAGCAGCCTCTTCTACATCCCCTCTTCTGATTTCCGTCTCCTGTTTTCGAATCATACATTTTTAATATTTTAAAATCCCTAATACTATTATTATTTGAACAAAAAATCAAAAGGGACAGTCCCTTTTGATTTTTTTCGTTTATTCCTGATTGGTCAGGTATAGATACAACAGCTTAATGGTGTTTTCCAGTGCGTCGTAATGTGTCCGTTCCATTCCATGGGAAGCGTGCACACCCGGCCCGATGAGAGCGCCCCTGATGTTGTTTCCCGCTTCAAGAGCGGTTCCTACATCTGATCCGTAGTACGGATATATATCCACTGCATAACTCAGATCGTTCTCCTTGGCCAGTTCGATCAAGCGTGTAACCATATTATAATCATAGGGTCCGCCGGAATCTTTGGCGCATATGGAAACATCGTATTCCGTACAGTTTAGATCATCCCCAATACATCCCATATCCACGGCCAGCATTTCCGTAATGTCTTCGGGAATATAAGAAGAACCATGTCCCACTTCCTCGTATGTAGAAAGAAATATTTTCACCGTATAGGCAGGCTTTATTTTTTCCCTGGACATATATTCCAGAAGCCCGATAATACATGCCACACTGCCTTTATCATCGATAAATCTGGATTTCACGAATCCACTTTCTGTAATGATGGTTTTTGGGTCGATGAATATATAATCTCCTGCGCATATTCCAAGGGCTTCTACATCTTCTTTTGTGTTTACCCTCTCATCGATACGGATTTCCATGTTTTGGGGGTCTCGGACTTTTGTTTTGCTGTCCTCAAAAACATGTGCTGCAGGGCTGGTGCTTAAAAAAGTTCCTGTATAGATTTTGCCTTCACGGGTACGTATGTAACAATATTCCCCATCCAATGTGGGGACAATCGGTGATCCTACCAGAGTAAACTTGAGTCTGCCCTTATCGGTAATAGAACGTACCATGGCCCCTAATGTATCGATGTGGGCAGTTAAACCGATTACTTTCTCGTTGCCGGTTCCCGGCACGGTGATAATGCCGCAACCCTTACGTGTAGTATCAAAGTCATATCCGAATTCTTCTGCCCATTTTCGGATGCGTTCCATAATTTCAAAGCAAAAACCGCTGGGGCTATGAAATTCCAATAATTCCTTTGCTGCGTTCAGCACATATTCCCTATTAATTGCCAGTTCCATTTTCCCTTAACTCCATTGTTAAATATTTTTAATCTCATTACAAACTGTATCATGATTATTCTTTGGGTCTTGCGTCGAGATAGCTTTGAAGGATAATGACGGCAGCCTGTTTATCGATGACGGATTTACGTTTTTTTCTGCTCATATCGGCGTCGATGAGAACGCGTTCGGCCATGGCAGTCGAAAAGCGCTCGTCCTCGTATATGACCTCTACATTCTGCATTCCGTTGCTCCGGAGCTTGTTTTTTAAGACAGCGGTAAACTCCCTTACTTTTTCAGTCTGTGGGCTGTCGCTTCCATCAAGTTTGAGCGGCAGACCTATCACTACGACTTCGCATTTATGTTCTCTGATCAAATCAAGGATCTTCCCCGTATCCTTTCTTATTCCTACTCGCTCAATGGTAGTAATGCCTTGGGCGGTGAGTAAAAGCTCATCGCTCAAAGCAATCCCTATGGTCTTATCTCCTACATCCAGCGCCATTACTTTCATCAGGGTTCTCCTATAATTAAACAGAGGCAATCTTTGCAATTATAACATAAAACAGCAGCGGGCAAAAAGGCCCGCTGCATCATAATTTTACACACAAAACTATTTTTTAAGGTAGGCTCTCAGAAGTTCTTCCACCAGATCATCCCGTTCAATGTGTCGTATGATGTTTCTGGCGTTATTATGCCCGGTAATATATGAAGGGTCTCCCGACAGAATGTATCCAACCATCTGGTCGATGGCGTTATATCCCTTTTCTTCCAACGCATCGTATACGGTCCTTAAGATGGATTCCGTAGTCTGTTGTCCATCTTTATCCGGGCTGTTAAACAGAATCGTACTTCTGTCATCCATGTTATCACCTTCCTACCAAATGCTCTCTGCCGCTGTCTTCCGTCAACCTTATTATAACAAAGCGTTTTCGTGCTACAAGCTTTTTCAGGTTATTTAATATTGTTGTAATATACTTGTCCCTATATCAGCGTAGCTGCAACGGCAAAAGCATCTTCGACTTTGGACGGGTCCTTTGCTCCGGCCTGAGCCATATCTGCTTTGCCCCCTCCCCCGCCTCCTGCGGCGGCGGCGATTTTCTTAACCATGTTGCCTGCATGATATCCCTTATCAAGCAGATCATCCGTTACAGATACAATAAACGTCACCTTTTCGTTTTTCACGGAAGCCAACACAATGATAGCGGCCTTGACCTTTTCTTTAATTTTATCACAGATTAAACGCAGTTCATCCGTTTCATAGTCTGAGAATTCTTTGGTGATCAGTTTGATGCCATTGATCTCTTGAGCACCGGCAACCAGGTCATCGATGGAAGATCCCATGGCCTGCTGCTTGTACTGCTCTAATTCCTTTTTGCTTTCTTTCAAAGCCTCATTCAAAGCGGTTATCCGGCTTAAAAGATTTTCTGCCGGCGTCTTTAAAATCTCGGCAGCTTTAGCAATGGTTTCCTCTGCCTCCGTCAAACGGTGATGGATAGCGGCGCCTGTAATAGCTTCTATACGCCTTACTCCTGCTGCCACCCCACTTTCGGCAAGAATTTTGAATACGCCGATCTGCCCTGTATTACTCACATGGGTTCCTCCGCAGAACTCACTGCTGAAATCCCCTATGCTTACAACTCTTACCATGTCCCCGTATTTCTCGCCAAACTGTGCAACAGCGCCGGTCTTTTTCGCTTCCTCAATGGGCAGCTCCCTCGCCTGAACGGGAACAAATTCTATGATCTTGCTGTTTACGAGGTTCTCAATATCCGCAAGCATCTCTTTTGAAACAGCCTCAAAATGAGTGAAATCAAAGCGCAAACCCTCATCCGACACGTATGAGCCGGCCTGTTCCACATGTTCTCCCAGAACTTTCTTCAAAGCTTTGTGGAGCAGATGGGTTGAAGTGTGATTCCTTGCCGCCCCATGTCGTTTTACTGCATCTACCTGAGCCGTGACGATATCGTCTTTATGCAGCGTACCGGATAAAACTTCGATTTTGTGAAGATACACATGGTGGTGCTTGTTCACATTGGTGACCTTTGCCTTGAAGTCTCCTTTTGATAGAACGCCTGTATCGGTAACCTGTCCGCCTCCTTCTGCGTAGAAAGGAGTGCGATCCAGGAGTACTAAAGCCGTTTCGCCCTTCCCTGCTCTATCTGTAAATTGATTGCCGGAAATAATGGCGATAACTTCCGCATTTTCGTTCAATGTATCGTAGCCTATGAACACGGTGGGTTCATAATCTCCCAAGAAAACTGCGTCCTCTTTCCACCCTTCCGAATCCAGGGATTTTCTCGCAGATCTTGCCATTTCTTTCTGCTGTTCCATAAGTTTTCTGAATCCTTCTTCATCAGCTTCACAGCCTTTTTCTTTAAGTATTTCCTGGGTTAATTCCAGCGGAAAACCGAAAGTATCATATAGCTTGAAAACTATATCACCCGGAAGCACATTGTCTCCCTTTTCCTTCAGCTTTTCAATCTCTTCTTCCAACAGAACGCTGCCTTGATCAATGGTGCGGTTGAACTTCTCTTCCTCAACGGCCAGAATGCGCTGGATGTATTCCTTTCGTTCTTCAAGCTCAGGATAGGCTTTGCCTGAAACATCGATAACCCGCTCCGACAGCTCAGCTAAGAAACTGCCATCTATGCCCAGTAGTTTCCCGTGTCGTGCCGCACGGCGCAATAGGCGACGAAGCACATAGCCCCTGCCCTCGTTGCTGGGCAAAATGCCGTCTCCCACCATAAAAGTAATGGACCGTATATGATCGGTGATTATGCGTATGGATGCGTCCGTAGGTGCTTCTCCACAGTTGTATGCCACACCGGACATCTCTACGACACCCTCGAGAATATAGCGTATGGTATCCACATCGAAAATTGAGCTGACGTCCTGCATGACGCAGGCTAATCTTTCGAGACCCATACCCGTATCTATGTTCTTGTTCTTTAAGGGCGTATAATTGCCATCGCTATCTTTATTAAACTGGGTAAAAACGTGATTCCAGATCTCCACAAAGCGGTCGCAATCACAACCGGGCTTGCAATCAGGTTTGCCGCATCCGTAGGCTTCTCCCCTGTCGAAGTAAATTTCCGAACAGGGACCGCATGGGCCTATGCCGATTTCCCAGAAGTTATCTTCTTTGCCGAGGCGGACGATCTTGTGCTCGTCCAGGCCGATAACATCTTTCCATATTGAATAAGCCTCTTCGTCCTCTTCGTAAATGCTGGCCCAAAGCCTATCTTCCGGCATGTGCAACACTTCTGTAAGGAACTCCCAGCCCCATTTTATAGATTCTTCTTTAAAATAGTCACCAAATGAGAAGCTGCCCAACATCTCAAAGAATGTAGCATGCCTGTCCGTATATCCTACGTTATCGATGTCACCTGTGCGGATGCACTTTTGACAGGTGGTCATTCTCTTTGCAGGAGGAGTTTCCGTACCGGCAAAATACGGCTTCAAAGGAGCCATACCCGAATTTATGATCAACAGGCTCTTGTCGTTCTCCGGAATCAGTGAGTAACTGCCTCTGTAATAATGGTCCTTTCCGATATAGAAATCTCGGAACATTTCTCGTAGTTCATTTAGTCCTATCTTCTTCATATAAATCTCCTCATAAAAAATGTTCATAACATTCTATCATATACATGCTGTATTGTGTAGATTCTTTGCCAAAAAAATGGTACGATAAACCTTATGATGCAGTTAAATGAAATACGCATAAAGCAAAGGATGAGATTATGAAGAAGAATCTTCTTGGAAATACAGGTTTAATGGTTACGGAAGTCGGATTCGGGGTTCTCACCGTGGGCAACACTCAGCTGAATCTGCCTATTCCGGAGGGAGCTGCCCTGATTCGCTATGCACTGGAAAGGGGCATCAATTTCCTCGACACTGCACAGTATTATCAAACCTATCCATATATTCGCGAAGCTCTTAAAGGAACTGATTTCGACCCGGTCATTGTCTCCAAATGTCTTTATGGAGGTTATAAAGATATGGAGGAAGCCATCGAGGAAGCAAGAAGAGAGATGGACAGAGATGTGGTTGAAGTCTTTCTCCTCCACGAGGTGCGCAGCGAGAAAGACTGGGAACTGCGTGCAGGAGCTTGGGAATGCCTGCAGGATGCCAAATCAAAGGGGATTATCAAAGCTGTGGGAATCTCTACCCATCATGTGGACGTAACACGCCTTGCGGCAGGAATACCGTCCATAGACGTGGTCTTTCCTTTAATCAACTTCAAGGGTCTAGGCATACGGGACGGCGAAGGTCCGGGGACCAGGGAAGATATGGCTAAAGCCATTAAAGACGCAGCAGACGCGGGAAAAGGAGTCTTCGCCATGAAAGTCTTCGGCGGCGGTATCTTATTAAAAGACTACCGTCAAGCCGTTGAGTACGTAAAGAATCTACCTGGGATTTCTTCCCTCATGATAGGTTTCGGTCATACCGATGAAGTTGACAGGATAATTGAAATGATGGAAGGCACCCTCTCTCACGACTATGTGCCTGATATGAGCAACAAACGGATTTTCATAGATCAGGGAGATTGTGAAGGCTGCGGAGCATGCCTGCGCCGTTGCCCGAATCACGCCATCTATATGAATGAAACAGGCCAGGCAAACGTAAATTATGATATTTGCCTGACCTGCGGTTATTGTGCTCCGGTTTGTCCGGTACGCGCTATTATAATGCTCTAACCGATGTAAAAAATATTAAAGATCCTCTTCCTCCTCTTCTTCCTCATCATCGTGCTCGAATTCGGAGTCAGGATCAAAACCTTTCAAGCCTTCCAGCTCAAGGCCATGCTCTTTAGCATATACATAAATGGCGTTTTTAATAGCCTGTTCAGCAAGAACTGAACAATGTATTTTGGGCCCTGGAAGTCCGCCGAGCTCGTCTACGAAGTTCTGATTGGTCAGCTTCAATGCTTCTTCTAAGGTCTTACCCTTGATCATTTCCGTAGCCACACTAGAGGAAGCGATTGCAGAACCACAGCCAAAAGTTCTGAACTTGGCATCTACAATCACATCATTTTCTACTTTCAGAGAAATTTCCATCATATCTCCGCAAACGGGGCTGCCGTAAGTGCCTACAGCGTCGGCATCCTCGATGACTCCAACATTTTTAGGGTTCGTGAAATGTTCCATGACTTTTTCATTGTACATACCCATTTTCTTATTGCTCATCTCTATATCTCCTTCCCGCTTAATTGAACAATTAAGCCTGACAATTGCATTTTTGCGATGTCTCCATGACATGATCTTTATCAAAAGGTGAGAAAGATCTCAGTTTTTCTACGATTTCCGTAATTTCTTTTACCGCATAATCGATGTCTTCCTTAGTGGTAAAATCGCCTATGGTGAAACGTATGGAGCTGTAGGCCTTTTCTATCGGTACTCCCATAGCTTGTAATACATGGGACGGTGTAAAGCTCGCAGAGGAACAAGCGGATCCGGTTGACGCATAAATCCCCCGGAGATCCATGTAAAGCAACATAGCCTCTCCCTCTATATAATTGAAGACCAAGTTCAGGTTGCCGGGAAGGCGATGTTCCATGCTTCCGTTAATCTCCACATCCGGAATATTGCTCATGATCCCGGAAAGGAAATAATCTCGCAACTCTGTAATCTTTTTGATGTGGGATTCGAGACTTTTCTCAGCCAATTCGCAAGCCTTGCCAAAGCCCACTATGCCCGGCAGGTTTTCTGTACCGGATCGTTTCCTATACTCCTGGGCTCCGCCGTGGAGTAGATTTGTAATCACAAGACCTCTCCTGATGTAAAGGGCACCCACCCCTTTAGGACCGTAAATCTTGTGGGCAGATATGGACAACATGTCCACGCACAGATCCTTCACGTCGATAGGGATGTTTCCTAACGCTTGTACCGCATCCGTATGGACCAGAATGCCATGCTCTTTAGCGATAGCAGCGATTTCTTTTATGGGCTGGATCGTTCCGACTTCATTATTTGCCATCATAATGCTTATCAATATGGTTTTGTCAGTAATGGCATTTTTCAATTGCTCCAGTGAAATCAAGCCATCCTTGTCTACATCCAGGTAGGTTACCTCATAACCCTCTTTCTCCAGAAATTCGCATGTGTGTAGGAGAGCATGGTGCTCGATTTTCGAAGTGATGATATGATTTCCCTTCGATTTTCGAGATTTTGCGGCTCCGATGACCGCCCAGTTATCTGCCTCCGTACCACCGGAAGTGAAAAAGATCTCTCTTTCCTTGGCTCCGATTAGGCTTGCTACTCTTGATCTCGCCTGCATTAAAGCCTCTTTTGCCTCAAAGCCTTTTGTATATAGACTGGAGGGATTTCCATACATTTCAGTGAAATATGGCAGCATTTCTTCCAGAACTTCCTGTTTAACCGGTGTGGTAGCTGCATAATCCAGATATACTTCTCTCAAATTACAACCTCCTTGTTGCGTCGTAACGTTGATTTATACGTGTTATGCCAAATTATTATACCATTCTTTTACGAAAGATAAACCAAAATGTTACTCTTTGAATAAAAAAAGATATATGCCTGTGTTATGTATACCACGTGTATTATGAATTATTTGAGACTTTATGTTTAAGGATTAATAGCATTAAACTCAGACAGTTTGTAACCGGATCCGGTTCTTTTAAGAACTATATTGTAATCGACGGATTGAATATAATCACCTTCCGGACCTTTCATATGCCAGAGAATTTCGCTCCTATATGACTTGTATCCGTAAAGACCCGAAATCTGCTCCAACACCAAAATCTGCATGGATTTAACCGGATCCATATCCGTATCGACAAAGGCGCGAAGGCTTTTTATATCCGAAGCAAGCAGAGGTTGGGTCTCTATCTCATAGAGAAGCTCCTCTCCCCTTTCGGGATCGATTTCGTGAAAATATACCTTGTGAAAAATCTCGGTTCGCTCCTTCAGCAGCTCTTCCACTAATATGGCATCCGAGGCCCCGGAAAATCCGGAAAAGAATGTGAAAAAGATAACTAACAGAAAAGGTATTAAAAATACATTTAGATAATACTTCATAGCGTCGCACCTCATTATTTTGGGACAAGACTCATTTTCCTGCTCATTATAATAAAAAAACAGCGGAAAATTTGTTGTTTTCCGCTGTCAAATATATTCTATAATCTCCGAATAAGTCCTATATTTCAACCTGTTCCTAACTTGCTTTCCTTTCCAGTCGGAGTTTGTCGGCAATAATTGCGATGAATTCACTGTTTGTGGGTTTACCCTTATCGTTGTGCACCGTATAGCCGAATAGGCTGTTGATGGTTTCAATCCTGCCGCGGTTCCAGGCAACTTCAATGGCATGGCGAATAGCTCTCTCTACACGGCTGGGAGTAGTATTGTTTCTTTTTGCAATGGCCGGATACAGCTCTTTTGTGACGGCTCCCAACAGATCCATGTCGTCTACCACCATAGTGATGGCATCGCGCAGATATTGATAACCCTTAATATGGGCCGGAACCCCCACTTCGTGTATGATGTTAGTAATGTCCATCTCCAGGTCGTTCTTCTTTCCTTCTTCCTCTTTTAGCACGGATTTCATCACATTGCTTTTGTTTATGGGCGCGTTTTCTTCACCTGAGCCTGTCAATTGCTGAATGCGTTTTGCTAAAATGCCCAGGTCAAAGGGTTTAACCACATAATATTCGGCACCCAGATTGATGGCTCTTTGGGTGATGCTCTCCTGCCCCACCGCCGACAGCATTATTACCTTTGGCATGGGGTCGAGCTCCATCGAGTTCAACCGTTCAAGGATCCCAAGACCATCCAGATAGGGCATAATCATGTCTAAAAGCAATACATCAGGTTTGTTTTTAAGCACAGAATCAACGGTCTGCATTCCATCGTTCGCCTTGAATACCACCTCAATATTTTGTTGTTTTTCCAAGAAGTCAGCGAGGATATTGCAAAAGTCCTTGTTGTCGTCGGCGATTCCAACTCTAACTTTGCTCATGAAACTTCCTCCTTCTCTTCTATGACGGGAACATACTTTTTTTTATAAGATATTACAATTCGCGCTTAATAATTATAGATTTACCCCTTAATTGTTTTAATAGTATTAAAATTCTTACATTTTTGCAAGTTAAATATTTTGCAAATTTTCTGTCTTTTTAGCTAATATTCGACAATTGGTCGGTCTGTTGCAGCATCCATTCGATAAAAATGCCGTATCCTTTCAAGGGGTCATTGACGAAAACATGGGTTATTGCCCCGATTATTTTGTCATTTTGTATGATGGGGCTTCCGCTCATGCCCTGTACTATGCCTCCGGTCTTCTTTAAAAGTCTTGGATCAGTTACGGTTATAACCATACTCTTCGTTCCCGGTTTCGTTTGATGATTGACTTTGTCAATACAAATTTCATATCGTTCAATCTTGTTTCCGTCTACGGTGGCAAGTATCCAGGCAGGACCCTCTTCCACCTGATTCTGATAACCTATTGGCAATGGTTCCGAATAAAAGGGATTTGTGAATTCTTTATAAAAGGAACCGAAAATGCCGTATTCCGTATTGAGATTCAGATCTCCCAAGGGCTCATCAGCTTCATAAAAAATACCGCGTATTTCGCCGGGGATTCCTGCAGTCCCTTGTTTAACAGATTCCACGCTGGCGCTCAGCAGTTCTCCTCTCTCTACCGGAAGAACATGTCCGGTGTCGGGATCTGTTATCGCATGACCTAAAGCGCCGAAGGATTTCGTATAAGGATCATAAAATGTCAAGGTGCCGAGACCCGCCGTCTTATCCCTTACCCAGACGCCGATCTTGTATAAGCCGTCCTCCGCGGCTTGTACGGGGCTGATCCTGATGTAAAGTATATCCCCCTGCCTGCGGACCTTAAGTCTCACCTTGCCTTTTTGCTTATTGACAACGGTTTTAACCTCTTCCGGACTGTCCACCGGTTCGTTGTTGATGGCCAGTATGCTGTCCCCTATTTCAAGACCAGCTTCCAGCCCTGGGTTGACCTTATCGCCGTCCACGGTTTGAATCTCTTCCAGACCTACTACGAGCACCCCTTTTACATCCATTCTTACTCCGACGGGTTGGCCCCCCGGAATCACTTTAGTTTCGGGGAGAACTTTTATCGTTACTTCCTTTAGAGGAAGGTTTATAATCTTAGTTTCATCGGCAAAAATCTTTATCTGGTCAGGAATGCTGTTGAAAAGCAGCCCTGTACCTGTAAAGAGAATTAACGAAACAATTAGCAGAAGAACCGAAAATAATCTAAGTCTTGTAATGTTTCTTTCCGTCATGCCTTAGCTCCCAAAGTCCTGAAGAAGCTCATCCAACTCTTCTTCCGTTTCTAAGATAATTCCTTCGGAAAACATAGCCTGATCCCTCTCGCTAAGCAACGAGAAAGCTATATCTGCAGTCTTTACAAAGACCGGCTCCCCTGCCCCTTCATAATAGTAAATCTCGATTGTTCCGTTAATTTCTTTTATCAGATAAAAAGTATCCGGTTCAGATGTGCCGGAATCGGGCGCCGTAGGATCAGCATCTTCCGGGTCCTGGCGAATTCCGTTTGTCCTGTTGGTCTCGCTATTTATACTTTGGTTGACTTCAGTACCTTCAGGCAATTCTTGGTCTGGAGAGAAACTATCTCTCTGGCTGAACCAGTAACCCACTCCTAATAACGCAATGACCGTTATGATAAACCATCGTCGTTTCCAAAAACTCTTTCGCTCGCTAAACATTGCCTCACCTCAAATTTAGTGTGGGCAATATATGGTGTTTTTATTCCGCAGTGATTGAATTTTTCAGCTTTGCGAAGGTTTTTTCTCCGATGCCGCTAACGTTCATGAGTTCTTCTATATTTTTAAATTTTCCATATTCGTTCCTATAGGCAATAATCTTTGCAGCCGTTGACGGCCCCACGCCCGTAAGCTTTTGAAGTTCTTCTGATCCGGCTGTATTGATATTTATCAGTTGACTTTTTTCGTCAGAAGAGGAATTGGCCTGTAACGCAACATTGCCATTTACATACCGGCTTCCAGGAGTTTCCCCAGTTCTTTTTTGTTCTTCGGCCACATCTTTTTTACTTGGAATATAGAGCTTCATCCCGTCTGCTAAAGGTGCCGCAAGGTTGGTGTTTCTCGTATCAGCCTTTTCCGTTAACCCGCCTGCCGCCTCTACCGCTTCGTATACTCTGGCACCTTCGGGAAGTTTGCAGATGGAGGGCTTCTTCACTTCCCCGGATACATCGATGATTATAAATCTCTCTTCTACAGGCAATACATCAGATTCCGGTTCCTCAGCAACTTCTTGAATTACATTTTCATCCTCCGGCGGCTCAAGTATAATTACATCTTCTCCCCCTTGCCGGGCGGTATAGATTAGAAATGTAATTGAAATTAAAAGAACGCCGGCTATAACCTTGTAAAGAAGCTTCCGGCTCACCATGAACTTCAAAGGCTCACCCCCTCTTCTTTAATTTTACTAATCATACAATAAATGGTAATAAATGTCAATGCCTTTTAAATAAAAATGCTTAGCTTAAAATACAATAAAATAATAAATAGGAGCCCAAGCTGAGCTCCCAATTTCTGTTATAAAAATTTTCGATTCAAATGAAAATTATAGATCGGCATAGAGAGGTTGACCGTTTTTATCGTACAACTCCAACCTTTTAATGCGAGGTTCGTACTTCTCAAGGGGGATTCCCGCAAACTCAAAGAGCGGTCCGAGAAGCAATTCAGGGTTAAGGTTCGATTCGCTTCCCGCATGTATTTTCATGGTAAGTTTCTGCTTTCCATCGTCGTCCATGGCAAGCTTCAATTCATCGACCATGGGCCGGATGTTGATTTCTTTAAAACCCTTCCTCTTTTTTACAGCTTTCTTCACCAGGATCCTATCCTGATTAAGAAATTCTTCCAATTGGGATTCGGTGGGAAACCGGCGTTCTTCGGGCAAATCTATTTCATAGGCCGCCCAACGCACCCTGGAAGCGGCGGCTTTCACTGAATCGGGTACCGGGCGACAATCGAGCACTTTTATTCCATAAGGCAGCGCGCTGTTCACGGAGGCAACAAGAAAGTCTTCATTATATGGAATCCGTGTTTCAATTTCCAAATATTCTCCTACGCTGGTATATCCGAGAGATAAAGGTTGCGCCAAGCTTATTTTGGGATGTGGGTTAAATCCGCGAGAATATACGAGCTCGACTCCCAACCGTTTAAAGGTTCTCTTAAATAAACGCAGGAGATCCAGATGTGAGATGTAACGAAGCTGCCCGCCCTTTTCGAATTTCAACAGGTATCTGCTCAAAGTATTCCCTCCATTTCACATGTCACGTAACGGTTTATGCCGCAGCCGATGCAACCAATTCTACAATCGGGTGTTTGCTGGCCCGAAAGAGCCTTTTTCCATTCGCTGTGAAGGTAAGCTTCACTTACACCGATGTCGATAATAGACCAAGGAAGTATATCTCCTTTGCAAATCCGACCCGACGTATAAAAATCGGGATCTAATCCGGCAGCTTCAAAAGCCTCAATCCACTTGTCATAGTTTAAATGCTCGCTCCATCCGTCAAATTTACATCCTGACTTCCAGGCTTTATAGATCGCGTCGGCCTGCCGCCTGTCTCCTCTTGCCAACACTGCTTCTATTCTGCTGGCTTCCGTACCATGATAAGTAAACTGAGCTCCCTTGATCTTTTTAAACTTTTCTTTTAAATATTGTTGTTTTTCTCTAAGCTGTTCCGGACTGTCCTGGGCGAACCATTGGAACGGTGTATGAGGTTTCGGCACGAAATTGGAAGCACTTACATTTACTTTGAATTTGCTGCCTTTTCGCCCTCTGTTGTGCTCATAATATATTTCCATGATGTTCTCTGCTATCTTGGCAATACCGTCCAGGTCTTCGACAGTTTCCGTAGGAAGACCTATCATAAAATAAAGCTTTACGCTGGTCCAGCCAAGCTCTATGGCTTGTCTCATGCTGTTGTAAATATCATCATCTGTGATGCATTTATTTATCACGTCTCGAAGTCGCTGTGTTCCCGCTTCCGGTGCAAAAGTCAGTCCTGTTTTTTTGTATCCCTGTATTTCATCCAGGACCTGGAAAGAAAACCTGTCCAAACGGAGAGACGGCAACGATATGGCAACGTTTTTTTCCTTTCCCTTACGGACAAGTTCCGTGGTAAGTTCCTCAAATTCCGAATAATCGCTGGTTGACAGTGACAACAGGGAAAGCTCGTCATGCCCCGTCGCACTGAATTGTTTCTCAATCAAATCCATGACGCAATCTTTGGAGCGCTCCCTTACCGGTCGGTAGATCATACCGGCCTGACAGAACCTGCATCCCCTGGTGCAACCGCGAAACAGTTCCATGACGGAACGATCGTGAACGACTTCTATTAAGGGCACAATGGGTTCAGTGGGAAAGGGAGCTGCATCCATATCGGTTACAATATTCTTTCGAATTCGATCCGGAGTTTCCGGCCATATCTTCACAATGGATTCGATAGTCCCGTCCTTCTTATATTGCGGCTCATAGAATGAAGGAACGTAAACACCGTCTAAGCTCGCAATGGTTGACAGAAAATCTTTACGGTTACCTTGTCTCTTCTTCCAGTCCGAATGTGCCTTGCATAAGGCCGGCAAAGCTTCTTCTCCGTCCCCGACAAGGAAAAAATCAAAGAAATCAGCCATAGGCTCCGGGTTAAATGCACAGGGACCCCCACCGATTATAAAAGGGTGGCTTTCATTTCGTTCACTGCTTTTAAGTGGGATGCCGGCCAGGTCAAGCATGTTGAGCACATTGGTATATGACAGTTCATACTGCAGGGTAAAGCCAAGCATGTCCAATTCCTTTGCGGGAATCTTTGTCTCCAAGGTAAAAAGCGGGAGCCCTTTATCCCGCATCTGCTGTTCCATATCTAAAGCCGGAGCAAAGATTCTTTCGCAGTACACTCCTGGAAGATCATTCAACAGTTTATAAATAATCTGTAGTCCCAGATAGGACATTCCGATTTCGTAAGTATCGGGAAAAGCAAAGCCGAATCGTGTAACAATGTCTTTTGGGTCTTTTTCGACGGAATTCAACTCGCCTCCTATATATCGGCCCGGCTTTGTAACCAGTGGCAGCAGCTGTTCAAGCTGTTGGTTCAAATTCATATGCGATTCTCCTTTTCAAGTGCCGTATATATGCTCATCAACCTGTAAAAGGAGTATTTAGAGTCTTCCCGTCCTGCCATATACAGGTTGATGGCCAATGCACATATCAATAAATTTACTATATTATATTGTACCAAGTAAAGCCCTAAAAGAAAAAGCGAAACCGAAAATATTACCGAAAAAGTTCTGGAAATAATATAAGCTTTCTTATATCCGAGAAAATGCGTGATATATATACCGACCAGCTTGCCTCCGTCCAATGGATAAAAAGGCATGAGATTAAATAGAGCCAGCACGAGATTGGCCGCAACTAAATCGTAAATCCAGTCCCATCCTGTGATTTTCAGCGCAAAAAAGCCTGTCAACCCAATGCTTAGGTTTACAAATGGTCCTGCCGAGTGGACCAGTAGTCCGTCTGCCGGTTTTATATATCCTTCCTGCAAGTGCAATGTCCCGCCGAACAAACCTGCAGAAACCTTGATCGGCGAATACCCTAACCTTTTAGCCATCCAGGCATGTGCATATTCATGAAGGCATGAAAACAAGGCGGAAAAGACTGCCAGCCTTCCATTTCCCAGGAATAAAAGCAAAAGCATAAGAAGCAGGAAGGTAAAATGAATGTTGTATCTGAGACCTATAAAGTTGAACCTTATCATGAATCTTCTCAGAAATCGATGTACTTGGAAGGATCGTCAAGTTTTCCTTTATTCCAGATTTCAAACCGCAGTTTGTATCCTTCGCCTGCTGCAACTGAACCGATCATCTGCCCTCGCTTAACCTTTTCAAGCGGCTGTACATAGGTGTTAGTACAACCTCCGTAAAGGCTGATTAAGTCGTTTCCGTGATGAATCTTTATATATTTATTTCCTTCTGCATCGAGACCTATATCCGACACCGTTCCCCCGGCAGCCGCATAGACTTGGATTTCCTCCTCAGAAGTAAATTCCAGCGTCTTTCCAGTACCGCTCTGGCTTGCGGAAGCGCTATAAGTTCCCGGCACATCGGAAGGCGTAGAAAACTCTAATCCCTTGCCCCCTTGCATTAAAGACGCAACTACTGTAGTGGTACCGTCTTTAAATTTCCCGATAAAGGCCCTTCCTGAATCAGCAATGCTTGCAAAAGTAATTTCTTTTGTAAATTGCGCTCTTATCGCCTGATAAGTATTGTTTACTATGGCATTATCCATCTTTTTCGCAACAATTACGATAAGAAGGATCAGGATGCAGATAAGAACTTGGCGAACCATGGTTTTTCCCATGCGTCTGTTCATTTTGGCCGGCCACCTTCTGCGCATGCGCACCATCAAAAAACCCTCCTCTTATGTTGCTTGTATAGCATATGAGAGAAGGGCTCTGAAGATAACCAAAAGTATATTAAGTGCTTTTAAGCCATCAAGTCGTCGATAGATTTTCCGATTATCTTTTCAATCCTTTCTTTCATCAAACGATTTTCTTCAATGCGATGAAGGAAGCGTTCCGTGTTGACTCCTGCAGCAACAAGCTTATCCATTACGTACTGCATACGATCATCGAGTCCCACATATTCATCTTCTCTCACCATACGATCTGCAAGGCAGAGGAGATCTAATTCCGTTATTTTTTCCTTGTTAGGGTCCATAGCATAAAACATATGGCATTTTATCAGCTTGGCAACCTGATGATAACCGTGTCTTTCAGCGATCAACGCACCTTTTACTCCGTGGTTTTCCTCCACTCTCGCTATATCATGGAGCAACGAAGCGGCTTCCAGCAGAGGAAGGTCCAAAATAGCCCCTTTCTCAACCAGCGCCTTCCCAATGCGGACAGCCGTATCGCAAACCGCCATGCAGTGACGGATAACATGGGGCGGGGTTCCGTGAGATTCAAGCAGTTCAAGGCAGGTCTCCCGTGTAGGGATTAAATTCTTCCCTCCGCAAAACATGCAACCGCCTTCGTGCCCTATACAGTTCCTGCACTCTTCGCTGGGAAGTTCCCCCTCTTCGGAAGTAACGAAGAAAAATCCGCCGCTGAACCTGTTGTTTGGCAATTCTATCTTCCGAACCATTTTAATTCCTATGATGCTGCCGTCGATCTCCTCAAGCATGTCAGAAAGCTTGTAGAGGGGCATGCCGTAGCAACCCGGCCCGAAAGAATGGGAAATATAATATTCTTCTATGTTGATGTCTTCAATATATTGATAAATTTTTTCTCTAAGAATCTGCCGGCCGGCTTCTAAAAATCCGTTTCCCCAGAGATCGGCGTAATACTGTTCGGCTTGATTGTTTGTTATCGATTTACATTCTCCCACAGATAATAAGTATGCGTAAATTTTAACAACTTGTCTCGGAGAAATCTGGTGAAACGCCGTACAGGTGTACTTGCTCTTTTCCATATGTATCGTGGAATTGTGGAAAGCATCTGGTTCAAGAGGCATTATTACAGCGGCAATATCAATCCCGGACTTGCAGTTTTCTAATACGTGAAGCCCTTCTCTCAGCAGAATCTTGTGGTTTTTAGCATCTGTATCCAGCCCGCTGTTCTCTAGAAAATACTCCATCGCAATGGGTTCCGCGTCTTGATATTCCAGTTTTATACATTTATTTTTCATGGATTTCACTACTTTCCTGGTGCCCAATCTTAAATATGTTATAATAATATTACCAAATTTTTAACTATCCGCCAATAAGGCTCTTGTTCTTTTTTAGTATATAAATTGTAAAAGTTGTAAAAAGCGAAAGCTGCAAGTCATATTTATATCCGAAACAATTACAAGTTTCATACCTTATATAGTAGATGGCAGGACCATTGACAACAATATATACTGAATGTTATAATTAAATCGACGGTAAACGTAGTAATATAGGAGGCAATTATGACATACGCAGAAATGTTATCGGATATTATCAAGAAAAGCGAGCTGTCTCTCCGTCAAATCGCAAAGCGTTGCGAGGATCTAAATCTTAAAATAACACCGTCATATATTTCTCAATTAAAGAATGGAAAACTCCCCCCGCCGAGCGAAGAAGTTTCCCTTATTCTCGCAAAAGCCTGCGGTTCCGATCGGCAAGCCCATTTGGTCTTTCAGGGATATATGGAAAAAGCGCCGGCCATGGTAAAAGAATATATGCTGGCATCTTCTAATCTAAATAAGGTCATGCTTGAATCCCTTTGCAAGGCCACAAACAAAGATTTTACAAAAGAAATGGAAAACTACATAAAAGAGCTGGATGTTCTGGCGGCTCTTGAGCTTTCTTCTAAGTATGTACATAGCGACGATCCGGAACATAGGAACAATCTGGTACGGGAAATATGCCTTAACTGCGGCAATGCAGTTGAAGCAGATGCCGACGGCGAGATCATAAACTTTTTCCTTGCAGATAACGCCATGTCACCTTATATCCCTATGCATGCCTTTATTTATATCATGCCCACAAAAGTAGATTTGCTTAAAGACAGGGACATAATTGCGTTCTACCCGGACAACCGGAGAATACCCACCCTGCGTCGCATTTTCTTTATAAAGGACAAGATCCTGCTGATTCCCGATGAAAAATCTCATGACACCTATTTCTTTGAAGACATGAACGAAATAGATTACATAGGCAAAGTAGTCTCCTTTAAGGTGGATATTTAAGGGAATATTATTCTTCTATATATTCAAATTCAAAATCATTAATGCGAATAGTATCGCCATCGATGAGCCCCATCTTTTTTAGTTCATCGATGGCGCCGCTATTTTCTATATACTTATATAGGTATCTAAGAGAACCGTAATCATTAAAGTTGGTTGACCTGAAAATTTTGTCCAGCTGCATGCCCGACAACACGAACACAGGACCGTCTTTGCTGCAATGAATTTTTCTGTATTCTTCGCTGTCGTGTTCCGCTCTGGTGTCAAAGAATTCATAATCCGGCTGCACCTCTTCTTCAGGCAGCGTGGCCAACACGGAAAAAGCATGGGCGATCAACTCGGATACGCCTCTATGAAGCTGTGCTGAAATCGGAAAGACTTTATAGCCCTTGTCTTCGATATAAGCTTTGAACCTTTCATATTGGGCATCCTCCGTTATATCCATCTTGTTTGCAGCCACAATCTGGGGTTTTTCTGCTAATTTGGGGCTGTGGGATCTCAACTCCTCATTGATGGTCTCAAAATCCTCAATCGGGTCACGTCCCTCAGATCCGGATACATCAACTATGTGAATCAACAGCCTGGTACGCTCGATATGCTTTAAGAAATCAAGTCCCAATCCCGTTCCCTGGTGGGCACCCTCGATAAGCCCCGGAATGTCAGCCATTACAAATGAGCTGTCATCGTATTGCACCACGCCTAAATTGGGTGTCAATGTTGTGAAATGATAATTTGCAATTTTCGGCCGGGCAGCCGTAACCACGGAAAGCAGAGTTGATTTTCCCACATTGGGAAACCCTACCAAACCCACGTCTGCAATGAGTTTAAGTTCCAACCGGATTCTCCGCTCAATTCCCGCCTCTCCTGCTTCGGCAAAATTGGGAGCTTGTCTCACGGAGGATTTAAAATGCACGTTTCCTTTACCGCCTTTTCCGCCCCTGGCAGCCACATGCCTCTCGTTGTGCTTAACGAGATCTTTAATGGGAGTGCCGGTGCTTTCATCTATGAGAAGAGTTCCCAGGGGAACTTTGATAATGCAGTCTTTGCCGTTTTTGCCTGTCTGATTTTTTTTACGGCCGTCTTCTCCGTTTTCCGCCTCGTATTTTCTTTTATAGCGAAAATCAAGCAAGGTTTTTATATTCGAGTCGGCGACAAAAATAACATCGCCTCCCTTGCCGCCGTCTCCCCCGTCCGGACCACCGTCGGGCACAAAGGGTTCACGACGGAAAGATACGCAACCGTCTCCTCCTTTACCTGATTTTATCGTTATAACCGCTCTGTCGACAAACATAATGCTTCTCCGTTACAGTACTGTTTAAGAAAGCCCCTATCGAATAGGGGCTTTAGCTTACGCTTCTCTAGGATATACGCTGACCTTTTTTCTGGTTTTTCCGGCTCTCTCGAATTTCACGGTACCCTCTATCATTGCGAACAGGGTGTCATCACCGCCGATCCCTACATTAAGTCCGGGGTGAAACTTGGTTCCACGCTGTCTTACCAGAATACTTCCCGCACTTACAAACTGGCCGTCGCCTCTTTTGACTCCCAGTCGTTTGGCTGCACTGTCGCGTCCATTCCTGGAGCTACCTACACCTTTTTTGCTTGCCATGCCACTACACCTCCTTTATCCTGTGCAGTTTCCTCAAACTCTAATCAGTAAATTCCTGTTATTCTCAATTAATTGGCTTTCGAAAATCAGTTTTTATGCTTATACACTGATTGATTCGATCTTCAGCATTGTATAAGGCTGTCTATGACCTTGCTTTTTATGATAATTTTTCTTAGCCTTATATTTGAAGACGATTACTTTCTTGCCTTTTCCGTTTTCCACTGCTTCTGCCTCTACTTTAGCCCCTTCAAGATACGGAGCGCCTACTTTGAGGTTTTCGCCGTCCGAATAAACAAGTACTTTATCCAAAGTAACCTTATCGCCTTCGGAAACAGGCAGTCTTTCAACGGTAATTACATCGCCTTCTGAAACCTTATACTGCTTTCCGCCGGTTTCAACAATTGCATACGTCATGTATATTTTACCTCCTCTACCCAGTCTCGCCATCCAAGGCAGCGCAATGCGCATTTAGAGCCTTTTCTGAGCGGCTAACAAACGTGACAATTCTATCACAGTACATTATATTGTGTCAAGCATTATCAATTCTGTCAAGTAAAAATCAAAAGGGACTGTCCCTTTTGATCAGACTGTAGACAAATCCCATCAGCTGGCAAATGCTACTGATGGGATTTTCTTTTTCATCAAAAATATTAATTTATCAACTGAATTTGAAAGATTAGAGCTAATTGGACCAGTTAATAGGCCCAGCCTTTTCTTCATCTTGGCTAGTTTTTTAAGATTTATGCAA
>Ga0209537_1001982_pt1 | contig 21474 bp, 20 predicted proteins | sample BioPla4DNA1_FD_187698 | JGI IMG/M metagenome (GOLD analysis project Ga0209537, IMG submission 187698) | Biogas fermentation microbial communities from Germany - Plant 4 DNA1 (SPAdes) (version 2) | ecosystem: Engineered > Bioreactor > Anaerobic > Digestate | place: Bielefeld, North... | reverse complement strand
ACTACGTTTGATGGTATAATGGTCATGAGACTTGAACGCTCCTTTCTGGGAGGTAATGGGTTTTTGGCAATTTCCATTATACCAGAGGCGTTTCAGGTCTCATTTTTATTATTAAGTTAACAGAACACTTTAAATTTAAAGGAGGCGGCAGCGCCCGCCTCCATATAAATATACTACTTGTAAGTCAGGGGGGATATTGGATGAAAACCTTTCAACTTCCAAAAGATTTTCTTATGGGATCAGCAACCGCCGCAACACAGATTGAAGGCGGGCACACCGGCAGCAACTGGTGCAGGTGGTGTGAAGAAGGCCGTATAAAAGACGGTTCATCATGCGTCAGGGCAAATGATCACTGGAACAGGTATGCCGAAGATATTGAATTGATGAAAAGGCTTAACCATAAAGTTTACAGGATGGGCCTTGAGTGGAGCCGTATAGAGCCCGAAAAAGGCAAATTTGACCATTCGGCCATTTCACATTACCGCGATGAAATCTCCCTTCTGCTTGAGAATAATATAAAACCGCTTGTCACTCTTCATCATTTTTCCCATCCGTTATGGTTCTGCGCCGAGGGAGAATTTGAAAACAGGAATTCGGTACAGTATTTCGAGAGATATGTTTCCTATGTCGTTGAGAACCTGGGAGACCTGGTCAGCGAATACATAACGATAAATGAACCCAATGTATATGCCGTAATGGGTTACTTCTTTGCCGAGTGGCCCCCGGGGAAAAAGAGTGTAAACCTTCTGTTCAGGGTTTACAGGAACATGGCCCGGTGCCATATCGCGGCATACCGTGCAATTCACCGTATCCGCAGTGAAAAGGGGTTCAGCGGGAAAACCATGGTCGGTGTTGCCAATCATTTACGGGTTTTCGCCCCCCTTACAAAAAACCCTGTTAACCATGTCATGGCCAGAACCATGGACTACCTGTTCCAGGGTCTCATTACCCGGCTTATGTCCTATGGAAATATTATTGGGAGCAAAAAGGAAAAGTACTACGATTTTATTGGCATCAACTATTATACAAGGTCGGCTGTCCAAGGGTTTAAGGATAAAACAATGCCGGGGGTTCCGGTTAATGATCTGGGCTGGGAGATATACCCTGAAGGCCTGTACCAGTTATGCAGGAAATATTACAAAAAGTACAGGGCACCCGTCTGGATTACCGAAAACGGCACCTGCGACGCAAACGACGAGTTCCGGGCCAGGTATATCTATGATCATTTATACCAGGTTAACAGACTGATTAATGACGGGATTCCCGTGGAAAGGTACTATCACTGGACGCTGATGGACAATTTTGAATGGATTGAAGGAGAATCAGCAAGGTTCGGCCTTATACATGTGGATTTTGAAACACAGAAAAGAACTCTCCGGAAAAGCGGGGAATTCTACGGTGAAATCTGCAAATACAACAATGCGTCTGAAGAGCTGCTTTCAAAATACTTCAGCTGACCTGCAGCGCAATATCGCCTGAAGCCATTGTATTACTGAACACATAATCAAACTCTGCATGATTTTCCAGAAAGACATCAACAATATCGGGATCGAACTGGGTACCCCTTCCCTCTTTAATAATATTAACAGCTTCTTCATGGGAAAAAGCCCTTTTATACACCCGTACTGATCTTAACGCGTCATATACATCGGCTACAGCCATTATTCGTGCCGAAAGGGGTATATCTGTGACTTTCAGGCCTTCGGGATATCCTTTTCCGTCCCACCGTTCATGGTGATAGTTTGTTATGCTTATTCCTATCTCAAGAAGCCTGTTGTCCGGGTATTTTCTTATTACCTCTTTCAGTGTATTTGCCCCGATGACTGCATGATTTTTCATAATTTCATACTCTTCCTGGTTCAGCTTTCCGGGTTTAAGAAGAATCTGATCGGGTATGCCTACCTTGCCAATATCGTGCAGCGGTGCGGCTTTATACAGGTTCTCGATATAGCTGTCGTCTATATATCCCTTGTATTTTGGGTTATCCCTGAGTTTTTCGGCTATTATCCTGCAGAATAAGGCTACCCTTTCAATATGGGCGCCGGTATTGTCATCCCGGGATTCTGCCAGTTTGACCAGGGAATAGACCATGGAATACTGGGCGTCAGCCAGTTCCTTTTCCTTCTTTTTATTAACTTCAAACTCCTTCCTGTAGTAATCGGCAAAAAAGCCTATCACGGCGGCTATTACCACGTACATTACCAGCCTTATGAACCAGTTGAAAAAATCCTGCTGTCTTCCGGCTTCTACATTCATCGGCATAATCGGCCCCACAAGAAGCCCGCTGTAAATTGCATGAACGACCGCACTTTTAATGCCGTTGGTTGAACTGATAACCGAAATAGGTATATACATCAGGTTGGTATACACTTTGTGGGTTCCGCCGGTAAAATAAACAATCGCAAAAACAATGGTTGAAAGAATGTAGGATACGATTATAAGACCTTTTCTCTTTATTCTAACCTGGCTCAACAACATTGAATCCCCCCCTGATCCAGGTTTCAGCTTTTCAGTCGGCCTTGATAATGCAAAAAACTTCATATTTTGATTTACCCATATTCATTTTTTATTTAACATAAATTTCAACAAAGGTTTATCCCTATTATCACAGTCTCCCTAAAACCGGGACGATATGCAGCATATGAGGTGCCGATAGGTTAAGTATATTAATTGATTTATCGGGAATATTATTACTGCTCTTAACTCAAACAGGTTTTATAAACGGAGGTAATTTCATGCAGAAGATTGCAGTACAGCGCGGCCTGACTCCTGTTCAGGAATATCTTTCAGAACGCGGTTATGAAGTGGAAGTAGTAGACTTTGACGCTTTTTCAAAAGCCCGGGATGAAGAGTATGACGCAATAGTACTGACAGGAATGAGCAAAAACTTCCTTGGCATGGAAGACACGGCTACAAATGCGCCTGTAATAGACGCAACCGGAATGACACCCGAAGAGGTTTGCGAGCAAATAGAACAGGCATTCCTGTAACAGCCGGACGAATTATTGCGCCAAAAGCATAAAATTTCAGCGAGTTTCTCAAAACTCGCTGAAATTTTAATGCACATTCAATAACTCTGTTTATTTCGCCCTTGTTGCAATTTCCTCGGTAATCATTTCGGCAAACCTGTTTAAATCCATCGGACCAAGATCTCCCTCTTTCCTTGAACGGACAGCAACCTGGCCGTTTTGCATTTCCTTGTCTCCTATTACAAGCATGTAGGGGATTTTTTCAAGCTGGGCTTCGCGAATCTTATAGCCAATCTTTTCGTTCCTGCTGTCCACTTCAACCCTAACGCCAAGGCTTCTTAACCGGTTCGCAACATTTTCAGCATACTCGTTCTGCTTGTCAATTATCGGAAGTACCTTTACCTGGACGGGTGAAAGCCAGGTAGGAAAAGCTCCTGCATACTTTTCTATAAGCATTGCAAGAGTGCGTTCATAACACCCGATGGAGGTACGGTGAATAATATACGGTCGCTTCTTCTCATTGTTCCTGTCTATATATGTCATATCAAAACGTTCTGCCAGCGAGAAGTCAATCTGTACGGTAATAATGGTATCTTCCTTTCCATGCACATTCCTGAACTGTATGTCGAGCTTGGGCCCGTAGAATGCTGCCTCCCCAACGGCTTCAACGTATGGCAGACCGATATGATCAAGAATCTTCTTCATTTTTGCCTGTGTATCTTCCCATGCTTCAGGATTATCAATGTATTTTTCCTTATTATCCGGATCCCACTTCGAAAAACGATAGGTTACATCCTCTTTCAATCCAAGGGTGTCGAGCATGTAATTGATCAGGTCCACCGCACCCAGGAACTCTTCTTCAAGCTGTTCGGGGGTTGTAATAATATGGCCCTCGGAAATTGTAAACTGGCGCACACGTATAAGACCATGCATCTCTCCGGAGGACTCGTTCCTGAACAGTGTGGATGTTTCAGCCAGTCTCACGGGCAGATCCCTGTAACTGTGCAGCCTCGAGTTATAAATCATGAACTGGAACGGGCAGGTCATGGGTCGTAAAGCAAATACTTCCTCATCCTTCTCCTCGTCACCGAGAACAAACATTCCGTCCCTGTAATGCTGCCAGTGACCCGAGATTTTATAAAGTTCGCTCTTTGCAAGATAAGGAGTCATCGTCCTTAAGTATCCTCTTTTCTCCTCCTCATCCTCAACAAAGCGCTGCAGAATCTGCATTATCTTGGCTCCCTTGGGCATCAGCAGGGGCAACCCTTGCCCGATTGGTTCCGAAGTCATAAATATGCCAAGCTCGCGGCCGATCTTGTTATGATCTCTCTTTTTGGCCTCTTCAAGTTTTGCTATATGTTCGTCAAGCATGCTCTTTTTTGGAAAACTGACACCGTAAATCCTCTGCAGCATCTTGTTCTTTTCATTTCCACGCCAGTATGCCCCGGCAAGATTTATCAGCTTTACGGCCTTGACTTTGCCTGTACTTAGAAGGTGCGGTCCTGCACAAAGATCTGTAAACTCACCCTGGCGGTAAAAAGAAATTTCGGCATCTTCCGGCAGTTCTGAAATCAGTTCGGCCTTGTATATCTCTCCTGCGTCATTCACAAACTTCAGGGCCTCTTCCCTGCTAAGGGTAAAGCGATCAACAGGCAAATCCTCCTTTATTATCTTCTGCATTTCGTTTTCAATATCTGCAAGCTGCTCGGGAGTAAACGGCTTTTCCACATCAAAATCATAGTAGAATCCTGTTTCTATTGCAGGCCCTATGGCAAGTTTTACGTTCGGATAAAGCCTTTTCACAGCCTGAGCCAGTATATGGGATGTAGTATGCCAGTAAGCCATCCTTCCTTCAGGATCGTCAAAGGTCAAAATGTTAAGGGCGCAGTCCTCATTCAGCCTGTACCTGAGGTCAACTGTCTTCCCGTTCACCTCGCCGGCCGTTGCCGCCCTCGCAAGACCCTGGCTTATGCTTTCCGCAGTTTCAATAACCGTTATGCCTTTTTTCATTTCTTTGCAACTTCCGTCTTTTAAAGTAACTTTAATCATGGCTACATCTCCTTATGGTATGTGCAGTTAAGTAATATTTTAATTTACCCTACTGAATAATTATAGACTTTTTTTAGGAAATGTAAAATATTATTTCAGCAAATCAGGATTACAGGGTCTTCTTCCTTCAGTTCCAACCCTGATCCTGTCCTTTATTTTAAGAAAGGTTGCCTCGCCGATCCCTTTTACATTTTTTATTTCTTCAATGGATTTGAACGGGCCGTTCTGTTCCCTGTACTGAATAACAGCCTTTGCCTTGACTTCGCCAATCCCCGGAAGTTTGACCAGAGTATCAATATCAGCGGTGTTTATATTAATAAACAGAGGTTCTTCCGGCGCTTTCTTTATTTCATCCTTCGCTTTGGATTCTTCTTTTCTATCGTTGTTTTCCCCGTGAGACTCACCCTGGTTTACCGGCCTCCCGTTGCCGGCATCGAAAACCATTGCCTGGTTGGTTTTCAGATACCATCCCCACAAAATGAGAATCACAATAAGCAAGATTATACCAATGATTATATAATCTTTTCGGATTGTAATCTCAATCCCAAGGAACTTAAACTTCACTCTTTTCACCCAGAATAAGTTCTTTTGTGTACCGCATCCGGATAATTTCTGTCCTTCCTTATTTTCCCGTTACATTCATTATATAGTTTTTTGTTATAAATTTCAATATTTATCACCTTTTTGTCACTTCTTCTATAAGGTTTACAATCTTCTCCGCGGGATTCAGCATATCGGCGTTCTGCATGGCTTTTATGTATTTATTCCTGTTCCTGTACAGCTCATTTATCCTGTCCACAAGGGATTTTTCGGTAAATTCCTCTTCAGGCAGTACGTCACTGTACCCATTCTTTTTGAAGGATTCGGCATTCAGGATCTGGTCGCCCCTGCTGGCGCTCCTTGACAACGGTATCAACAGAGCCGGCTTTTTGACGGACAGTATTTCGAACAGCACCGTTGCGCCCGCCCTTGATATCAATACATCGGCACACGCAAAAATATCGGGTAATTCTTCATTTACGTACTCAAACTGTTTGTAACCTTTTAAATTTTCATACCCGGTTTTTACATTGCCCCTGCCGCATATATGAACAACCTGGAATGTCCCAAGCAGTTCTTTCAGGGCTGAACGCACAACCCTGTTAATGTTTTCAGCCCCCTGGCTTCCCCCTATAACCATAATAACGGGCTTATTGCCCGAAAAACCGCAAAGTTTATACCCTTTTATCTTGTCCCCCGAGACTATTTCATCCCTTACAGGCAGGCCTGTTAATACAGCTTTCTCCGGTACAACATACTTTTTTGTTTCGGGAAAGGTATAACAAACCTTTTTGGCAAACGGCGCTGACAGCTTGTTTGTAAGGCCGGGTGTCATATCCGATTCATGGATTATCACCGGAATCCGCAGGCTCCATGCGGCCCAGACAACGGGGCATGAAACAAAACCGCCCTTGCTGAAGACTATGTCGGGTTTTATTTTCCTGAGAACTGAAAGAGCCTGGCCGTATCCGCCAATGATCCTGAATATATCGGTAAAATTCTTTACATCGAAGTATCTTCTGAGTTTTCCCGCCGGGATTCCATAGTAGGTAATGCCCTCTTTTTCAATCAGCTGCTTTTCAATCCCGTTCTTCGAACCAATATAATATATATTGTATCCCCTGCTTCTCAGCCTGGGTACAAGTGCTATATTCGGAGTAACATGCCCCGATGTTCCCCCACCTGTTAAAACGATTGACTTCATTACGATCTCTCCCGTTAAAACACCGTTATTGTCACATACAATTCCTGTACCGCCGCCCTTCTTAATGCCGTCATGGTGTATTGGCGGCATATAGGTAATTATATCACAATTGACAGGAAGTGAGCCTGTTAATTGCCCGCTTAAAACAACTTCCCTATTATAATTATTGACAGCGGGTCTAAAATAATCATAGAATTTATCTGAAAATAAAAATAACCCGGAGTTGTGCCATGGAAATGCCTGATTCACTTCGAACAGCACTGGAGAACCTGCTTGACGGCGTCCCGTTCAACAGCCTTATAAGCGATGCACAGAATATCAGCATGCGCTACAGGTCTCACGGTCCGAAAGCAAAACCGCAAATCAAGGAAAGAACAGAAGCCCTGGCTTATGCTGCGTCACGGATGCCTGCAACATTCGGTGCAGTTTATACAGCGCTTCAGAGCAGTCTTCTGTCCTTAAGCTCAAGACCTGAAAGCCTTGCCGACGTCGGTGCGGGCACCGGTGCGGCTTCATGGGCGGCAGATTCTGTTTTGGATTTAAAGGATATAACCTGTATTGAAAAAGAAAAAGTGATGCTGGATACTGGCAGGGAATTAATGAGTCATGGTTCCGGTGCCCTGCGCAGGGCAAAATGGGTGAACAATGACCTGTCAGTAAGTGACATTCCCAAGGCCGACCTGGTTATTGCCTCGTATGTACTTAATGAAATAACCGGAAATATAAGAAAAGCAGTTATTGAAAAAATGTGGTCTGCTGCGGGAATGATGCTTCTCATTGTTGAGCCCGGAACGCCGGAAGGTTATTCAAATATAATCGAAGCCCGCCGCTTGCTTTTGGAAGCCGGTGCCCATATTGCAGCCCCGTGTACCCATGAAAAATCCTGCCCGAAAGAGGAAAAGGACTGGTGCCATTTTACGTGCCGTATTGGCAGAAGCAGGCTGCACCGGATGCTGAAAGGCGGAGAAGCGCCTTATGAAGATGAAAAATTCTCGTATCTTTGCGCGGTTCGTGAGAAATGTAATCTTAAGGGGATGCGGGTACTGAGGCACCCCCTTGTTTACAGCGGTTTCGTACAGATTGAAGTCTGTACGCCCGAAGGCATTAAGAACATCAGGCTGTCGAAAAAAAACGGTGAAAAATATAAAAAAGCAAGAAAGGCCTCTGCAGGTACACTGCTGTCCGCAGATGAAACGGTATAGCGGTTATATTAAAAAACCGGCAGTTTACAGCGATAAAATGAGTTCGTTTTTCAGGTATTCAATCTCGTTAAGCCTTTGCCTGAGCTCATTCCTTTTGCTTTCAATATTTGAAATAATCCTTGCAATGCTTCCGTGAACTTCTCTTACCTGGTCAATATTTTCCCTGATCATGTTTCTGACACTTAAATCGGTAAAGATGTTGTCAAACCAGAAATCCACTGCCCTGGTCGTGGAATCTATGTTTGTAAGCCCGGGCACATAATTCATGTTTATATCCGAAAGCTCCTTCCGCAGTTCCTTAAGCTGCGAGGACAGGCGGTTGAAATCGGCTTCGGCCTGATCGATATGGTTATATTTTGCCATATGGCTGATAATTCCGCCCTTTGCCCATACATCATAGGTTGCCCAGCCTTCTGCACTGTTAAGATGCTTCATCACATTACCGGCGGTGCTTTTTGCCCTGTTCGCGGCACGGATAGCTTCATCCATTTCTGTAAGCTGCTTCTGGATGAAGTCACGTTCCTCTTCAAGTTTCATATACTGTTCCGAAGCCTCTGTGTCCATTTTGCTTAACAGCATTTCCTCACGTTTTTTTATCTCGGCTTCGTATACCCTTTCCTGTTCTTTCAGTTCAATAATCTTGTTCTCTGTCTCGCGAAGCTCTTTTCTGAGGTCCTCAACAAGCTGGCAGGCCTTGTCGTATTCCACTTTTGCCGCCAGTATTTCATGTTCTTCTTTTTCAAGCCTTCCCTCGTACTTCCCGATCATTTTCAGCAGAAAAGACGAGAAAGAATTGGTTTTAAGCTGCTCAACATCAAGACACTCTTTCCTGTATTTCTCCAGCAGCGCTTCAACCTCGCGTTCGGCTTCACGAATGCGTTTGTGCAGTTTACCGGATTTTTCGCGCAATACGGGCAATGCTGCAATGTTATTCCTTATTTCCAACAATTTTTTACTGTCCATGTTCGTCTCCTTTAAACCAGGAATTCGGAAGCATTAACCTGCTTCGGTATATATAACGTTTTTACAGTCATTAAAGTCTGCAAACCTTTTAAAACACTTTTCAATATCCTTTTTAACCTTTTGTGTCAGCTTAAAGCCGTCCTCATACCAGACATTCCTTATTTCCAGTACACTTTCCTTATTGTTCCGCACAGCCTCGACCCTTCCGATGAAACTGTCGCCGTATAACAGGGGCAGAACGTAGTAACCGTATTTTCTCTGTTCTTTCGGAGTGTATACTTCCCATTTGTAATCAAAATCAAACAGTGCTTTAATAAGCCGCCTGTCCCAGATAAAATTGTCAAGGGGTGCAACCAGTTCACACCTGGGTTTAAGCCCGGGATCCTCCAGTACCGTTTCAAGCAGGCTAAGATCGATTTCAAGGCAGTACAGCCTGTCCTTCAAATCTTCCACATTAATTTCAATGATCTTTTCTTCGGCAGTAAGCTGCCTAAAAATCTCGTTACGGACGGAGGCATTCAGTCCGTCGATATTAAGCCATGCATCCGACGGCTTGTTCCATAACAGCCCGACTGCTCCAATCCTGCGCAGAACGTGCCATTTCTGATGTTCAAAATCATCGGCAATAGGTTTTGAATTCAATAATTTCGCGTCTATATATTTTTCGGCCAGATCGTAGTATTTGACCGTTCCCTTTTTGTGGTGCACCACCAGGTCACCGCGGAAATACAGGGTCTCAAGCGCGGCACGGGAAAGTTTCGTACTGCTCCAGTACCAGTGAACCTTATCGTTAAAACCTAAATCTGCTGACGAAACCGGGCCTTTCTCACGGATTATGTCTTTTATCTTTTCGCATACGGCATTGACCTCGTTATGGCTTCTTCCACCGGTTTTGTATGCCTCACGATAACGCCAGAAATAAGGCCAGTCTTCGGTCATTATTATTGCAAGGTTCTTGTCAAAATAGTCTATGAGCTTTCTGTCTTCGTATAAAAGGGAATAGAGCATCTGCTTTTTAAACCCTTTAATCCTTGATTGCAAAACAAGCTCAGGGTTTTTGCCGCATACATCAATGGGGTCAAACTGTATACAGCCTGCCTGCTTTACGAAATCAAGAATACCCTGCCTGCCTATGAACCTGTGTTCGCCTATCAGCCCGTGCTTCAGCAGCATGAACCTTCGCGCCTGTTTTTTTCTAATTTTTACCTCGTCCATCAGTTCACCACCTGAAATCTTAAATACACTTGTTTTTCATATGCCCAATACCTGCATCCGCTTCTTTTTTGAGCACTCTCCTGCCTGAAAAACATGAGATTCCTGACTTAATGTGTTAACAACCTGCTGCCGCCGCAAAGTCCATGTCGTTACACGGATGCCGGGATATACACGGTATTTGAAATCGTAAAGCAAAACCTCACCTTGTCAGAACATTTGTTCTATTATATCACTGTATGGGAATATTTTCAAGTGTCAAAAATTAGCCTCTGTCGCCTTATATGAACAGAACATAATACAGCAAAAACGGCGGCAATCCTGAAAGGATAACCGCCATTCTTAAATCTGGCCTGTAAAATAGAAGCTGCCATAATGGCAGCTCTAAAAACAGTTTCGTTTATTCAGCCGATATGGCTGTCCCGGTGAAAGTTAATCGATGACTTTCTCTGAAAGCAAGTATTATATTTAGCGGAATGTGACAGACATCATGTATGGCAAATCAAGGTAATAGTATACCCCGATACTTACTGAGTGGCCGCCTTCATATTCTTTTTCATAACTGAACCAATCCGTGCCAAGATCATCCCAGGTGAACTTCTCACCGGTTACAACCTCTGCAAACAGGCACAGTAACTCCTGCATATTTTCAGATTCTATTCCGCTTTCAAACATATCTATTTTGTAACCTGAATAGCCATCTTCCGCATAGGCTGTTATCCAGACACCTGCATTTTCGTATTCACTGTCACCCAATGATATTTCCCTGCGAAAACCCTCCTGTGAACTACGTGTTAAGTACAGGCTTTTTGGAAATCTTTCCGTGAACTCATCCAATTCAATCCAGCCATCATTGTATGTAGTTGCTATATCATATACTGCTGCAGCAGCTTCCTTAGCTTCCTCGGTTAAGTCCTGCCCAGAAGTATCTGCCGGTACAGGTTCAGGTTCCTCTGTCGGCACCGGTGCAGGTGCTTCAGTCGGGGTTGGTGTTGGAGCTTCTGTTGGTGCAGGTGTTGGTGCCTCAGTCGGGGCTGGTGTTGGAGCCTCAGTCGGGGTCGATTGAGCCTCGGCAGGTTCTGTCGGTACCGGTGTCGGTTCAGCCGAAGATGCTGTATTCTGCCCCCGGGATTCGTTATCCTGTACTTGCGCCCCGCATCCGGCCAATAATGTAATTGACAATACAATTGTTAATGCAAGTAAGCCTTTTCTTTTCATTGACATTCTCCCTCCTAATACTTTGATTGCTACAAAGCTGCATAATCAACGACATAACATCGTCTTCAGCTCATCCAGGCGTCTTATGCTTAATACAATATAGCAAAGGCGTTTACGGGCATCAATAAATAAGGTATAAAAGGCCGGTTTCAATGTTTAACTTTGCGGTTCGCCCTTTTATCATCCCTAAGCAGCATTTCATCATCTTGAAAACAACTGATTTATATGTTAAAATTTACAACAATCTATAAAGAAATCTGTCGATAAATATAACAAAATGTAATATTCTGCAGCTTAAGTTCAGAGGCCAGGCTATGCTTCAAATAGTAATATGCGAAGACAATGTCGAATATTTAGGTCTTATTGTAAGTTACGTAAAACGTATTCTGAAATCAAGGAATATACCCGGAGAAATTGTGTGTGCGTCCGTACACCCGGATGAGGTTAAATCATATTTGAATTGTCATGACGCCAATGTACTGTTATTTGATATTGATCTTAAAACCGAACAGACCGGATATGATCTGGCCCTGAAAATAAGAGAAATTAACGCTGATACATATCTTGTCTTTATTTCGGAACATCTTGAATATGTGCTTCAATCCTTTAAGGCAAGACCATTCGACTTTCTGCCAAAACCGGTTACACAAAACAGGCTTTCCATATGTCTTGAAAGTATATGGAAGGATTACTGCAGAAAAAATACATCAATTGATTCAAATGATTCAATACAAATCAAGTTCGGAACAACGGTTTACTATGTTAAGAAAAACGATATAGTATACATTTCTGCCTATGGCAACAAGCTGGAGATCAAAACCCTGAATGGGATTATTAACTGTTACGAAACCTTAAAAAGTTTTGAAGGCAAACTTACAGGCAGCGGGCAATTTATTCGGTGTCATAAAAGTTTCATCGTAAACTCCATGCATATCAGGGAAATCAGGTTGAAAGAGATGGAAATACATATGACCACCGGCGATATTTGCTATATAGGAAAAAAGTACAGGATGAGAATAACCGGGCTATGTAATCATTGACACTTTTGGGCAATGTTTAGGGAGGAAACTGCTTTGTTAACACCGGATATTGTTTGGGGAATCTTTTAAGGGAAGTTTTTTATCAATATTCTTGATGCCGCATTTTATATGTCGGTCGCAATCATTCTTTTCAGCCTGAAGCCGAAAATCAAACAGTTGATTCTGCCGTCAGTCATAATGGGATTCATTTGTGCTTCATGTTTTGCAATGTCAATATATCTGGATGCTACAATAATAACAATTATTCTGTTTGTCTTTATTCCCATCGGAGCTTCGGTTCTGTTTATAAAACACACTCTGAAGATAAGTTTCCTGAAGGCATTTTCAGCCACGATAACAGCCTTTGTAATACAGTCATTAACAGCCGTACCCCTGCCATTCATTGCTGAGCTGCTTAACATTGACATTAATAAAGCGGGCTTAAACCCACCATATATGTTTCTTTTAAATTTTGCATCCTTAATGCTTGATCTGCCGTTTTTATATGTAATAAGCAAAATTAAAAACATTCTCAGGAAGAAAAGATACTATCCGCTGATTTTGCTGATTATTTTAATAAATTTTACTGTTGTTGTACTTAATATTGTGTTGATTGACTTTTTTGCATTTAAATACAACCTGAAAAGAGATTTGTCAATTTATATTTTTTCCTTGTTATTAATACTTGTAAGCGCTGTATCGTCAGTAATCATTTCCCGGAGGATTTCAAAACTGCGCGCCAGGGAACAGGAACTGGAAAACCTGGTCTTCTACAACCAGATACTCATGAAAGCTATCAATGATCTGAAAAGAGTAAAACATAATCACAGTAATATTATTTCTTCAATTTACGGCCTGGTGAAAGCAAACGACTGGAGCAAACTTGAGGAGTTCATGGATGATCTTGTTTCTGATGAAAGCAAAATGTATTCGCAGGAACTCATATCCCTAACCAGCATTAATAACGGTGCGGTATTGGGGATACTCGATTCAAAACTGGAAAAAGCCCGGGAATGCGACGTTCAATTGAACATTAATATACACGGCGAAATAAATGAAATTAATATGCCTATCAGCCAGTTCTGCGAAGTTCTGGGAATCCTTCTTGACAATGCAGTTGAGGCGGCAGCTGACAGCGAGGAAAAATATGTGAAACTAACAATTACAGGCGAAGGCAAAACTACTTCATTCCGGATTGAAAACTCCTGCAAGGATAAACCCGACATTTCAAAAATGTTTCAGAAAGACTGGTCCACCAAGGGCGAGGGCAGGGGCCTCGGTCTATGGATTGTCAACAACATAAAAAGAAAACACAAAAACCTCATTCTTAATACCATTGTCGATGACAATTACGTTCTGCAGGAGCTTATTGTAGGGTAAATCCGGCCAAATGCCAATGATAACGGATAATATAAGTTCATCGCATATCCCTGATTTGATTTCAGTGGAGCTTTCATTTTTTCTCCATGTTTTGCTTCATGTTATCACCTCATTTCTGTCGAAATCACTTGCATATAAGGAGATAATAAGCTCACTGTTTAAACAACTTTTTGCCTGTAAATTAAAGAGAAATAGAAAACTTGCATAATAATATTTTCTTATATGATGACATAGTAAAGATAATTGAAGATATTGGAAGAAATGATTAAATGGGATTGAAGCAATAAGAGCCGGCCCTGTCAGACCGGCTCTTGCTGAGTCTGTCAACAGATCAGTATGAAGTTTTCATCTTTGTACGCTTCCTAAGGATAAGGTAATAGACAATCAGAACAACAAATGCGGCGAAGTCGAGCCAGAGGAATATTTCACCCGTCAGGCCGTACAGCGTTGTTTTGCCGCGCACCGGCACGTCGCTTATCATAACACGGTCTTCCGTCCTGTAATAATTCTGATACGTCAGAGTATTGCCGAGGTAATCGGCCGAAATGCTTGAGCCCTCATTGGACTGCCTGACCGTGGAATAACCGTTTTCTATGCCGCGCAGGAAAGCCACTCGGGTATGGAAGTCGTCGATTTTCTTCGTATCAAACGCTGGGATTAGCATTATGTCGGAGTTTTTAGCCTGTGAAACCAGCATCGGGTAGTCGTTATCAAAGCAAATAGCCGTTGAAAGCCTCCCGTAAGGTGTGTCAATGACAGGAATAACGCCGTCGGAGTCGGACGGGTACCATGATATCGTTTTTTCGTACCTGAATTCAACCTCTCCGTCAGGATTGATCATTATGGCCAGGTTCATGTTCTTTGTTTCTCCATAAAGCAAATTAACGACAGCCGGCATAAAGTACACGCCGTTATCTTTCGCAAACGACCTGGCTCTTGCCATGAACGCGTCGAAATCGTCCTCATACATCGGGCAGTTCCCCTCGCTCCAGAAGATGATCTTCGCCCCGTAATCGGCAGCCTTCTGGCTCGATGCAAAAAGGTTATCCTGAATTTTCGACATAACGGGCTTATTTGCTTCCGCGTCGGCTTCAGGTGTGCCGGCGTCCGTGATGGCCCAATAGTCCCTGTCATGGGCTTCGGTTATCGATGCGATACGCACAGTCGAGCTCTTCGGCTTGTCAAACGCGAGCCGTACCCACCCGAAAACCATGACGGCGGCAAGTACGATACCAAATACGGCAAGCGGTTTCTTCACTGTTTCAAGCTGCGCGATATTTTCAAACGCGAGCACAGCCACAGGCGCAAACCACAGCACTATGAATTCGACAAACCAACTACCGAAGAGGGATGCCGACTGAACGAGCGGCAGGAAAGTGCACTGGCTGTACGCAATGGAAAATGTCATACCGAGGTTCGCAAATGTCAGCAGATAGTCGAAAACAACGTATGTAACCGGGAATACGAACATTGCCGCAAACGGCCCCATCCGGCGGGAAATGATCCTGTCGAGGTAAAGCGACAGGATAAGCGGGAGACAAACTACAAACGCAAATGTCACGGTCAGAGGAAGCCCCATGTCCCATCCGCCGTTTATGCTGAAAAACCGCGCGATAACCATGATGGGAATGAAAAAAAGCGTTTTGTACCATTTATCTGCATGCCTGAAAGAATAAATAAGCAGTGGGAATGCAATCCACACCGCCGCCGGGATATTGTATTCCCAGCCGATAAAAAAAATGAGCGCCGAACCGGCGATTCCGGCAAGATTAACCAAAAAACCGTAGTTTTTTTTCACTGTTTCCACTCCTTTTTATAAAAGTTTATTTACGAGTTCCCGGATATACTCGCTTCTCGTCGCATCATCGGTCAGGTCGATTTCAGGAAAGCCTTTAAAAAACTGCTGGTAAATACCCGGGAATAAGAAGGTCGCACATGACAACTGCATGAGAATCCTTTTTATTTCAGCCCTGCTTTTCTCCGGCCGGGCTTCAATGATCTCGTCCTGCAGCTTGTCGAGAAACCCGTGGAGTTTCCTGACAACCGGGGCATCGCCATCCGTTGATGTCAAAAGACCCGATATTAAAGCGCGCGTCAGGTTCGGAAATTTTATTGAACCAACGGTCATGCCTTCCATGACCGAAACCAGTCGCTCGTTGATCGGAAGGCCAATGCTGTCCTTAAAGTTTTCCATATCGAACGCATTATCAAGCGCAATTTCCAGTGCCCGCCTTATAAGCGTGTCTTTGCTCCTGAAATAATAACTGATCGCGGCGCTGTTTACTCCGGCCTCCTGGCCGATTCTGCGAATGGTAGTCTTGTCGATCCCGTATTTTTCGATACAGTTTATCGCCGCCATGATGATTTTTTCTTCTGTCGTCAAGTTTGGCACCTCCCTGATAATTACAGTTGAATTTCATGTTTTCCCACGCGTTCTCCGAATCTCATTATTGCTGATAGCAAGTCTGCCGGCATTTATTCTTTGTTGCATAATAATGGATTCAGTTCCTTTTATTTATATTAATATAATCAGATGAATTAATCAAGTGATTTATTCAAATGATTTAATCAAATGATTAAATCATTCAAAACAATTATTATAAGTCCCGTGCATCCAGGACAAAAACAAACGTCATCAATATGAAAAAATCCTTAAAAAACCGATATGTCCTGTGTTCGGGAATTTCACCCGTTAGATTCACCTATGTCCATGAAAAATTTACGATCTCTTACGGGAATGTCCGGCTTACTTTCACCGGCAAGGCTGCTTTAAATGCACAGGGAGACGGGGGCGTTTCTATGACTGCATTGAGGTTCCCGGTTTAAAGGCCGATTTCGTCAAACAGAAAATCCAGACGGACATGAATGATTTTCCGGACGCTTTGAATATTAAATGGACAACTGATATGGCGGAGAGTAAATTGTATATCCACGGCACATACTAAAAGCTCTGATTTTTCAGAGCTTTTATATTTTGGGTAAGCCTGTAAGCTATGTTCTGTATTTTTCAGCCTTTCCCGGAATATACACGTCCGTCCCGGTACTTTGACCTCTGCTGCTGTACACACTATATGCAAAAAGGCTGTCTCAAAAGAGACAGCCCCTCACTAAGATCTCTAAGTTTTTAAGCAAATTTAGAAAAACTGGTGCCGTCAGAACCTCAAGTCCCTCTCTCCATTGCGTATACGCCTGAGATACTCGATTGCCCTTTCCCTCCGCTTTTCATTGGGAATGTTCAAAACCTCCTTATCAATCAGCCTCTGCCCTATTTCCTTCAATTCATCATCAGCATAGTCGCTCAGGTATTCCTCAAATGTAAGAAGTGCGTTTGGGTGACAGCAATTCTTTATCTGGCCGGTTTTAGCCAGCGACATGAAACGGTCGCCGGTTCTTCCTTCCCTGTAGCAAGCGGTGCAATAGCTCGGGATATATCCGTCTTTTACCAGGCTTTTAATAACGTCCAGGGGCTTCCTGTGGTCCGAAAGGAAAAACTGCGGCTCTTCCTGCGATTCATCTTCTTCAGATTTGAGTTTCTTTGCATATCCACCTACCCCTACGCAGGAGCCTGCGCTCATCTGTGATATGCCGATCTCCAGCAGCTCCCTGCGAAATTCAATGCTTTCGCGTGTGGACAGGATCAATCCCGTGTATGGAACCGCTATACGGATAGCTGCCACGACTTTTTTGAAGTCCCTGTCATTCACCAGGTACGGGAAGGAATCATAATCCACTCCCTGAGCAGGCAGAAGCCTTGGGAATGAAATAGTGTGAGGACCCACTCCGGCGACTGCTTCCAGGTGCTCGACGTGCATTATCAGAGCAACCGTTTCGTAGTGATAGTCATACAGTCCATACAGCGGCCCTATACCTACATCATCAATGCCGCCGCCCAGCATTGCCCTGTCCATTGCCTGCGTATGCCACTCGTAATTGCGCTTGGGGCCGCGGTGCATCTCGAGGTATGTGGGCTTGTGGTAAGTCTCCTGGAACAAAGTATATGTTCCTATTTTTGCCTCTTTCAATTTCCTGTAGTTTTCTTCCGTAGTAGCGGCAATATCGATATTCACCCTGCGAATTGAACCATTTTCAAATTTTTCATCATATATTGTCTTAATGCATTCCAGGATATATTCTATCGGGCAATTTTTATCATCTTCACCCGCCTCGAGAAGAAGCCTTTTGTGCCCCAAGGCTTCCAGGGCGCGGACTTCCTCCCTTATTTCATCCTGCGAGAGCCGGCGCCTTTCGATATCATTGGAACATTTATAACCGCAGTATTTGCAGTTGTTTACACAATAATTCGAAAGGTACAGGGGCGCAAACAGCACGATTCTATTGCCGTAAATCTCCTCCTTGATCTCGCGGGCAACCTTGAACATCTTCTCCATTGTTTCGTCATCGTCAACTTCCAGCAATACTGCCACTTCCCTATGCGTAAGGCCTTTATACTTCCTTGCCTTCTCCAGTATCCTTTCGACTTCCTTCCTGTCCCTGACAAGTTTTTTCGCTTCATGAATCGAATCCAGGACCTCAGCATCATCAATAAACTCATTTGCATCCATGGATTTTACATTATACATAGTTTTAACCCCTTTCATATCACACTAATGGATATATCTTCCAAACCGAAGCCAAGTATTATTTCAGGCTTATTTTGTCAAGTATCCCTGACAGGTACGCAATTGCAATGCCGTAATTGGTCATCGGCACATTCTGCCTTGCAGCCCGTTCAATGCGGGAAAGGACGTATTTCCGGTTGAACATGCAGGCCCCGCAATGGATGATTAAATCATAAGGCGTAAGATCTTCCGGAAAATCGTTGCCGCTTACCATGTCGACACGGAGCTTTTCCCCGACCCTTTTGCGCAGCATCCGCGGGATTTTTTCCCTTCCGATATCCTCCTGAAGGGGAGCATGCGTGCAGGCTTCCGCGATAAGCACCGTTGAATTTTCCGTAAGATTTTCGATAGCCTTGACGCTCCTCGTGTAATAGTCGAGATCGCCCTTGTAACCGGCGAAAAGCACAGAAAATGACGTTAGCTTGCTTTCGGCCGGTTTTTTATCGTAAACTGTCTTGAAAACCTGCGAATCTGTAATGATCACCGCCGGAGGCCTTGACAGTATGCGTAAACCGTCATCCAGCCGGTCTGTCGTCACGCACAGGGCAATGCACTTTCTGTCCAGCAGTTCCCTGAGCATCTGCACCTGCGGAAGAATCAGCCTTCCCTTCGGAGCCTGGATGTCCTGCGGCATGACAAGCATTACCACATCTCCGTTTTTAACAATTCCGCCTGTTATTGTTTCAGCATTGTAATCCTCGGGCAAATGGCGCACAATGGCCGTGATAATCTGAGAAATGCCTTCCCTCGTGCGGGCGCTGGCAACAACGGGCTTCATCCCGATGCTGTTTTCAATGCGGTCGCTGGCAGACTTTATGTCACTTATTAGGTCCGCCTTGTTCAAGACTGCAATGACAGGTATATTTTTGCTTTTTAACTCTTTTATCCATTCCTTCTCCAAATCTATTTCCGTATCAGGAGCGAACATGACCAGTGCAATATCCGTTTTTTGGGCTGCTTCCCTTGTTTTCCCGACCCTCAGGCTGCCAACTGCCCCATCATCGTCAAAGCCGGCAGTATCTATCAAAACACATGGCCCTATCGGGTATATCTCCATTGATTTATATACCGGGTCCGTTGTGGTCCCGGCATGCTCCGATACCAGGGCTGTTTCGTGGCCGATTATCGCATTTATCAGCGAGGACTTGCCGGTGTTCCTTTTCCCGAAAATACCTATGTGCAGGCGTTCAGCCCTCGGTGTATCGTTAAGGCTCATTTTTTTCATCCCTTTCTGCTGAAATCGCGTTATATTTTTAACAAATCCGGCCGGCACTCGGCGCTCAGCTTATATCAATCTCTTTATAATCGCCCCTGTCAACTACAAGTTCATACCCTATTTTCTTCATGCGTTCCTGCAGGCAGAATTGACATTCCGCCGCTTCCTCGCTGGTGCAGATTTTGTTGTCATAAAGTATGTACTTCTTCCTTACATTGACCGGAGACAGGTTTGGCATCACAACATTGGCCCCTGCCAATATCCCCAGTTCCCTGCCTTTGGGATGAATTGTGCCCAGCGCCGTCGTTGCCGGTATCAGGGCATTGGGTATCATCAGCCTCAGTATCCCTATCAGCAAAAGCGTCAAATCCAGGCTGCCTTGAGGAAAGCCGGCGAACTGCGTATCCTTGTGCGGGATAAACGGGCCTATCCCGATCATGTGAGGCTTCAAGTTTTTTATGAACAACAAATCCTCGGCGATATTCCCGGAAGTCTGCCATGGTGAGCCGACCATAAACCCGGTCCCCACCTGGTATCCTATTTCTTTCAAATAATACAGGCAGCGCTTCCTGTATTCGGGGCTTTGTGCCTGCGGATGCAGCTTTGAGTAGTGCTCCGCGTTCGCGGTTTCGTGGCGCAGCAGGTAGCGGTTTGCACCTGCCTTATAGTAGGCCAGGTATTGTTCATAAGTTTTTTCTCCTATCGAAAGGGTAATGGCGCAGTCCGGATAAGCATTTCTTATCGAAGAGATGATGTCCACCAGCTTTTCATCGGTGTACCACAAATCCTCTCCGCCTTGCAATACAAAGGTTCTAAACCCAAGCGAATATCCCTGCCTGCAGCAGGCTAAAATCTCTTCTTTTTCCAGCCTGTAGCGCTCGGCATTGTGGTTGCTTCTTCTTATTCCGCAATAATAGCAGTCGTTTTTGCAGTAATTTGTAAATTCAATCAGGCCCCGTATGTATATTTTATTGCCAAACACCCTGTCAGCCACTGCCCTCGACTTGGAAAACAGGTACTGCATAATGTTCTTGTCAAAGCCGTCCAACAGGGCAGTAAATTCCTCTTTGCTCAAAACCTTTTCCCTATGCAATTTATCTACCAGGCTTAACATCATTTAATCCCTTTCGCTTTCTTCCGGATTAAAAACTTTTGAATAAACCGATTTGGATGTCACATCCGGAATCATGCCAAGTTTCCCCGACAACGCGCTTATCACATCATTCTGGGCATCCAGCACCACGCAGATAATTGAAATGCCCCTCTTGTGATATGGCAGTCCAAGGCGGCCGATAATATAATTCCTGTAATCGTGAAGTGTGCTGTTTACCCTGTCCACGGAATCGGGATTTTCAATTATAATGCTTATAACAGCAATTCTCGTTCCCATATAAACACCTCCCATGCCGCTTTCCGGCGCAATAAAAAATCCTTGCCCAGTGAAGAGCAAGGATAATATACAACAAAACCGCAAATACATGCGTTCTGTAATGCATGACATTATTCTCTTGCCTTCACACTCGGGACGAACCCTCATGAATCAGGACAATTGCTTATTCAATGCGGCTTGCTGAAAGGAAAAAACCTCGCAGTTCGTCGCTACTTGCATTATATCGCATGCATTTATTATTTTCAATATATTCCTTTCACTATGTCACGGCGGGCTGTAAAATTGGATGAAACAGAATTATAGCTCATGATAGCTTCCCTGTTAGAGTGTTTATATACCAAAAAACAAACAGAAAAGAATCACCCAATATTTCATATCGTATTAATTATGTAATAAGATCCATTTTATAATTGTTTTATATATTGAAACGATAAGAGAGAAAAGCAAAATCTACAAAACATTTTTCACTGCCAGGATAAATTCTGTCTTAAAA
>Ga0209537_1001980_pt1 | contig 21482 bp, 19 predicted proteins | sample BioPla4DNA1_FD_187698 | JGI IMG/M metagenome (GOLD analysis project Ga0209537, IMG submission 187698) | Biogas fermentation microbial communities from Germany - Plant 4 DNA1 (SPAdes) (version 2) | ecosystem: Engineered > Bioreactor > Anaerobic > Digestate | place: Bielefeld, North... | reverse complement strand
ATATCCGGGGGTATATCGGCCTACAAGATCCCCGAAATAATCAGGGCCATTAGAAAAAACGGCAATGATGTGGAAGTGATTTTGACGCAATCTGCCACCTCTTTCATCACGCCTCTTACGATATCTACTTTGACAGGCAGAAGGGCATGGCTGGAAGAAGATTTCCTAAGCAACGAGCGTGGCTGGGAAATACCTCATATCTCGCTTGCCGATTGGGCTGAAGCTTTTTTGATCGCTCCAGCTACCGCTAATGTTATCAGGCGTGCTGCCCTCGGAGAGGCGGAAACTTTATTAGGAACTGCCATGCTTGCGACAAGAGCTCCTGTCATCTTATTTCCAGCTATGAATGTCCACATGTGGGAACATCCCGCTACACAGCGACACGTAAAGATCGCACGCACGCTTGGCTATACGGTCGTTTCTCCCGAAGAAGGAGAGCTTGCTTGCGGATATGAGGGCAAGGGTAGATTGCCCAAGAATGAAATAATAATCGAATTCCTATGGAAGGTATTATCGCCGAAAAAGGATTTGGTCGGCAAAAAAGTCTTGGTTACCGCAGGTCCGACGCGGGAATTCATGGATCCCGTGAGATTTTTAAGCAATCCAAGCTCGGGAAAAATGGGCTTTGCCATAGCCAAAACGGCTTGGTATCGCGGTGGCGAAGTTACGTTGATAAAAGGGCCTACCTGCATAGAGCCACCTTACGGCTTGAGGGTAGTAAATGTGACGACGGCCGAAGAGATGTATGACGCCGTATTAAAGGAAAGCGAAAAAACTGACATAATAATCAAGGCAGCGGCTGTAGGAGACTATAAATTTACTACAACGTCCGAGCAAAAAATAAAGCGAGAGGGAAAGGATCGCCTTCAGGTAATCCTGGAGGAAAACCCCGATATAGCTGCAGAAGTAGGAAAAAGAAAACGAGAAAACCAAATCTTGGTCGGTTTCGCAGCAGAATCCGACGAACTCATAGAAAACGCAATCTCTAAATTAAACAGAAAAAATATGGACATGATAGTGGCAAACGATATAACCGCTAAGGGAAGCGGCTTTGAGTCGGATACAAATTCGGTCGCCATTATATGCAAAAATGGACACATGACCAAAATTGAGGGCACGAAAGAGGAAGTAGCCTGGCGTTTGTGGGACGTCATAGAAATGGAGTTCCTGGCTCAAGAAAATGTACGTTGACGTCGTGGTCCCGGGCATATGGTGGCATCCTTTGACTTATGCCGTTTCTGATCCTATAGAAGCAGGTTGTCGAGTAGTGGTTCCAATGGGCCCTCGTCGCGGGAAAAGGGTTGGGTTTGTCTCAGCAACAAAAGAAAGCATAGAAGACGAAGCAGACTACGAGGTCAAGGAAATTATAGAGGTATTAGATCGAACTTCTGTGCTCGGCTGGGAGTTATGGAGTTTAAGCGAATGGATATCCCGTCAATATATCTGCAGTCAAGGTGAAATTTTAAAATTAATGTGTCCATCATCAATAGCAAAGGGGTGCGAAGTTACCGATATTAGTCCTTCCCCGCAAAAGCCCGCACATAGCCTTTACAGCGAAGAATGTATCTATGAAATCGACGATGAAGAAAGGTACAAACAATACATCGATATAATTGAGAACGTTAGAAGTGGATTAATTTTATTCCCGGAGGAGGCAGTGGCCAAGTCCTTTTGGGACCGCCTTCCAAAGGAAATACAAGATAGGGCTCTTTTATGGCCTTCCGGCGGGGGCAAAAAAACCCTTGATGCCTGGTTACGGGCAAGGCGCAATGAAGTGTCCCTCGTCATAGGATCTGTGGGTGCATTATTTGCTCCACTGGCCCCGATAGATCTTGTACTGATCGAGGAAGAGGCCAGTTATTCCTACATTTTTGTGAGATATCCCTACCTGTCATTACGTCATATCGCAGCAAAAAGAGCCCAAATGTGGGGAGCAAAGCTAATCTTTGGCGGACGAATTCCTTCATCCAGGTTGTACCTTTTAAAAAGACCTCAATTGAAACGAAACGTCAGGGACCAGATTCAATTTGCCAACATCAGAACTTCGACAAAGCCGATCCTGCCTAGAATAGTCCCTGAACTCCCCATAAGTTCTATGCTTTTAAAAAATTCCCTGGAAGTAATAAACCGTGGAGAAGTTGTAATATGGATTTTAGATCGCAAAGGATATGCCGGAGAAATTTCGTGCGAAGAATGCGGCTGGACATTGACATGTCCCGAATGCGGTAGTTTTTGCAGGATAAGCCGAGGCGAGACGATGTGCTTTTTTTGTGGGAGAAAATCAGAAATACCTACGATCTGTCCGTCATGTATGTCGAGGCTTTTGGTGGGAAGACGACCTGGCATCGAAGCGCTTTATGAGATTGCCCGCGCGCTGGTTGGGAACACGGCACCAACATGTATGTGGTATAAGGAAAAAAGCGGCAAAAAGCTTAGAGCTTTAACGTTAAAGGAGCTTGAGCACGGCGGAATAATAGTTGGCTCCAGGCTGTCTTTATCTTTCTGCGATGACTGTCCTGTTGGATTGGTGGGATGGATAGATGCCGATGCTGAAGCTAGAAGACCACAATATGATGCTCGCTTTGCAGCATTCAGCATGATATGGGAGTCCCGTTTTAGAGGTAAAAATACCGATAAAAGAAAGGTAATTGTTCAATCAAGAAGACCCTACCAAGGATGGCAAAAGGGGTTACGACTTGGTTGGCAATTGTTCTGGGACGAAGAGCTTAAAGAAAGGTACGAATTAAATTTCCCACCCTTCGACTTGCTCATTGAAATGACTGGTCCCTCAAAAGTTATCGAAGAAGTCTTTTCCCTGCTTGACAAATCGGGATTTGCCGTGTATAAGCCAATAGCCGACGAAGCTCAATTATGGATCAAAACAAAAGAAATCAAGGTGCTCCGGGAGCTTTTGGAGCCTTATTTTCACATCTCTCGATCAAAAATCGGGTTTCCCAAGGCGAGAATCTGGAGAGATTAAAACGGTGAAGGAAAGATGGGCAAAAAGAGCAACGTAGTTGCGATAATAGGAAGAACAAATGTTGGCAAATCTACGCTTTTTAACAGAATAATACAAAAACGATTGGCGATAGTTGACGATACGCCAGGCGTAACGAGGGACAGAATTTACGCCCAAGTTGAATGGGCTGGCAAGACCTTTTACCTCGTGGATACCGGGGGGTATTCCATCGAAGGAGAACCTCTATTTGAGATGATGAGCAGACAAATCAATCAAGCAATAGAGGAAGCGAACGTCATCATCTTCGTGATAGACGGAAGAGAAGGCGTCTTGCCCCAAGACGAAGAAATTGCCGAAATTCTTCGTCGAAAGAATTGCAATGTCGTAGTAGCTGTCAATAAGATCGACGAACCCATGCACGATCACCTTGTATATGAGGCCTACAGCTTGGGATTTAAGGAAGTAATAGGTGTAAGTGCAGAACACAACAGAAATATATCGGACTTGCTAGATGCCGTGACAGCTTACATTGAAGACGAAGATGCGGTAGAGCAAGATGAAACAGCGATCAAAATCGCAATAGTTGGAAGGCCAAATGTAGGAAAATCAAGTATATTTAACGCGCTCATAGGAGAAGAAAGGGCCATGGTCACCGATATTCCCGGGACCACAAGAGATTCAATCGATACGGCCATAATTTTTGAAGGGAAGAAATATGTCCTGATCGACACGGCCGGGTTAAAAAGAAAGAGCAGGCTCAAAGATGATATCGAATTTTATTCGCTTTTACGGGCAGAACGTTCCATAGACAGGGCCGATGTCGCCTTGCTTGTTTTGGACGTCACTGAAGTCATTACAGAGCAAGACAAACGCATAGCAGGCCTGGTTTTCGAAAAGGGCAAAGGGCTTGTCATCGCCTTAAATAAATGGGACCTCTTGCCGGAAGGACAGCCCCGTCTGGGAGACGATATTGTAAAATACGTCAAAGAACAACTATATTTTACGAACGATGCGCCCATCATCACGACCTCCGCCGTTTCCAAAAAAAACCTGCGTAAAATTTTTAACATTTGCGATGATATTTATCATAGCTGGCAGACCAGAATTCCAACTTCCTCCCTAAATAAAATTGTTCGTGACATCTTGTCCTTCCAACGGTTACCTTCAGACGGCAAGGGGAGATTTTTAAATATCTACTATGTGACTCAGGTAGAATCGGCACCGCCAACCTTCGTTTTTTTCGTAAACGACCGAAATCTTGTAGATAAACCCTTTGAGCGCAAAATTATAAATGAACTTGTAAAAATTGGTCGCTTCAAGGGCGTCCCAATAAGGGTTTTTTGGAGAAATAGACGTAAAATGGCTTGACCGCTGCATTTAAACCATCGATAATTATCGATATAGGCTAGATTCATAAATTTGAGGAGGTGCGAAGAATGACTAAAAGCGATATCGTAAATGAAGTTGCAAAAGCCACGGGTTTAACGAAAAAGGACGCAGCCAGCGCCGTTGATGCTTTTGTTAAGTGCGTTGTTGATGCCCTTTCAAAGGGGGAGGAAGTTCAGATAATGGGATTTGGGACCTTTGAGGTTCGCAACAGAGCTGCCAGAAAAGGTCGGAATCCTCAGAATCCCGAAGAAGTCATCGACATACCTGCAAAGAAGGTTCCTGCTTTTAGAGCGGGGAAAATGCTTAAGGAAGCGGTAAATAAGTAGTCTTATTTTGTTGATGTTTTTTTGAAAAGTCCCTGTTTGCCTATTGATAGTTCTTGAAAATAAGGCCAAAGGATGATAGAATTTTATTACAATGGGCATTGGGGCAAAGTTTAGGAGAGTGGGCAAATCCCACTCTTCTTTTTTTAAAAAGCAGCCTTCAGTATTAATCAATTTTCGGAGGAAGATCTGCTATGCCGGGAATAAAAGATGAAATGCCAAAAATCGAGGGCGAAATAAAAAATTTAATAGAAGAATTGGGATATGACTTCGTAGGAATGGAACTGGTTCACGAACATGGCAGAATGATTTTACGGATCTACATAAACACGGTTGGAGGAATTAATATAAAAGATTGCGAAATAGTATCCCGAAGAGTAGGCAAATTACTCGATGCCAAGGAAGAACTCTTTGGCGGGAGATATTACCTGGAGGTCAGTTCTCCGGGCTTAGATGCTCCTTTATTTTACCTAAAGGACTACAAAAATTATAAGGGCAAAACGGTTCGCATTAAAACGGACGATCCCATCGGATCGCGCAGAAACTTTAAGGGTAAGATCGTTGATGTATTAAGTAATAATGATATACAGCTACTTCTTGAAGATGATACATATGTATTGATTCCCTTTAAAAATATATCTAAGGCACGCTTAGTGCCAGAAAACAATGACGATAAGTGATCGTCTTTAATGAGGGAGATGAAGGCAATGGAGTTAGGACGAGATTTTATACGAGCTCTTAAGCAAATAGAGGCGGACAAAGGATTGCCTTTGGAAGTGATAATCTCTAGCATCGAGGCTGCATTGGTCTCGGCTTACAAAAAATATAAGGGCACCAATTCGAACGTCGAGGTAGAACTCGACTCAGAAAATGGAATTATAAGAATATATGAGATGATGGAAGTCGTCGATACGGTAAGAAACCCGGCGTATGAGATTTCCCTAGAAGAAGCTAGGTCGTTGGGCTATGATGTCGATCCGGGAGATATAATCAAAATAGAAGTTTCGCCTCGCGATTTTGGCAGGATTGCTGCTCAAACGGCAAGACAAGTCATCATACAACGACTTAAAGACGCTGAACGTCAAATCATATATAACGACTTTTCTGCAAAAATCGGCGAAATCGTAATCGGAGAGCCCTTCAAGGACGAGGAGGGCCAAGTTCTAATTCGAATAGGCAGTAAAGTTGATGCCATACTTCCTCGCGAAGAGCGAATTCCCACTGAAACCTATCGTCCCGGACAGAGAATGAAGTTTTACGTCCTGGATGTGCGCAAGACCTCAAGGGGACCACGCATAGTGTTGTCGCGATCGCATCCTGGGCTCTTAAAGAATTTATTGGAAATAGAAGTGCCAGAGATAAAAGAAGGGGTCATTGAGATCAAAAGCATTGCCAGGGAAGCCGGCGTTAGAAGCAAAATCGCTGTTACCACACTTGACCCAAACGTAGATCCAGTTGGAGCATGTATCGGAGCAAGGGGAAGCAGAATTAAAGCTATCAGCGATGAGCTTGCAGGCGAGCGAATTGATGTTATTATTTGGAGTAGTGACCCAATGACGTATATAAAAAATGCCCTATCACCTGCAAAAGTGGTCAAGGTAGAACCTAGACTTGACGAGGACAAGGCGGTAAATGTCTACGTTAGGCCGGATCAGCTGTCTCTGGCCATCGGGAAGGGAGGCCAAAATGTAAGGTTGGCGGCAAAGCTCACTGGCTGGAAAATAGATATTCATGTCATGGAACCTGACCGCCTTCCGACTCTTCAAGATCTATTCGAGGATATAGTGAAGGGGGAATTACCCAAAGAGTGGGAGATAAAAGAATGAAGAAAAGGAGACGTCCTCGAACTTGCGTAGCTTGCAAAACAGCAAGGCCAAAAACAGAGCTCATCAGAGTGGTAAGATCCCCCGATGGTCGTGTTTATGTCGATCTCACCGGCAGGGGACAGGGAAGGGGGGCTTACATCTGTAGTGCCCGCAACTGCATCGAACTGGCAAAAAAGAAAAACTTGATTTCTCGGGCCCTAAAGGTGGATGTTCCTTTTGAAATCTACGAAGAGTTGTTGCAAAAGCATGAAGAGTTGTTGCAAAAGATAGATAATATTGGAAATGCCAACCAATGATTTTCCAAAGGGGGAATGGCATTTGGGAAAAAGGAAATTAAGGATATATGAATTGGCAAAAATGCTAAACATCAGCAGCAAAGACCTCTTACAAATATTACAAGATCTAGGGGTGGAGGCTAAAAGTCACATGAGCTCCATTGATACGGACACCGCACAAATAATCGAGGAAACATTACGAGAGGAAAAGGAAACAAAACCAAGCAAGCCGGATGTAGAAGCCGTTGCAGTCAAGGAAGCCATAGAGATAAAGGAAGGTTCGACGGTTGAAGTAATAGCAAACCGCCTCGGCAAACCTGCAATGACAATGGTCAAAGAGCTGATAGCAGCAGGCTTTATGGTGCCAGCTAACGCAATTGTAGACGAAAAAATTGCAAACATCATAAGCGAGGTATATAACGTGGACGTAAAGATATCTCCAGTAGACTTAGAAAAAGATACAGAAAAAGACATGGAAAGAAAGGACATGGAAAGAAAGGAAGAAGAAATAAAGGCTAAACCGGTCGAAGTGGCGCTACAAACAAAGCCCAGGAAGCTATTGCCTCGACCTCCCATAGTAACCGTGATGGGACACGTCGACCACGGCAAGACTACGCTCTTGGACTACATAAGAGAGACGAACGTTACAGCAAAGGAAGCTGGAGGAATAACGCAGCACATAGGTGCCTCTGTGGTGGAGCATGATGGCAAGAAAATCGTATTTTTGGACACGCCTGGACACGAAGCTTTTACATCGATGAGGGCAAGGGGTGCTAAAGTCACGGACATAGTGGTTTTGATCGTGGCTGCCGATGATGGGGTAATGCCTCAAACTATAGAGGCGTTAAATCATGCTAGAGCAGCAAACACCCCGATAATTGTGGCCATAAACAAGATCGATAAACCCGCCGCAAAACCAGACCGGGTGAGACAGCAACTCGCGGATTTAGGCCTGATTCCAGAAAACTGGGGCGGAGACACGATCATGGTAGACATATCCGCTAAAACCGGGCAAAACGTGGATCAGCTCTTAGAAATGATACTTTTAGTTGCTGAAATGCACGAACTTACGGCAGATTACGATGCAAATCCCGAGGGAGTCGTCATAGAAGCTGAATTGGACAAAGGTAAAGGAGCAGTGGCTACCGTCATAGTTCAGCAGGGAACCCTAAGAAGAGGGGATGTCTTGCTTTTTGAGACCACTTGGGGTCGAGTAAGGGCAATGATCGATCATTTGGGACGTAATGTCAACGAAGTCACTCCAAGCATGCCCGCGGAAATTTTAGGTTTGGAAGACGTACCACAACCAGGAGAGCGATTTGTAAAGGTAGAGGATGAGAAAATAGCCCGCGAAGCCGTAGAGCAATATCTAGAAAAGAAAAGACACCAGGAAATGCAAACCGCAAAAAGGGCGTCTTTTGAAGAACTATTTGAACAGATGAAAAAGGGAGAAAAACCTACCTTAAGGCTCATATTGAAATCAGACGTACAGGGGACTTTAGAAGCAATTAAATCATCTTTGTTGCGACTTTCTGTTGAGGAAGTTGGAATTGAGATAATCCATGAAGGCGTAGGAGGAATAACAGAGTCTGACACGATGCTCGCTGACGCATCAAACGCCATCATAGTTGGCTTTAACGTTCGTCCAGACAGCAACGCGAGAAGATTGGCAGAGCAAAAGGGAATAGAAATCAGGCTCTATCGGACTATTTACGATCTCTTAGATGACGTGAAAGCAGCGGTTGAAGGAATGCTTGCCCCAAGGTTAAAAGAACAAATCCTCGGAGAAGCTGAGATAAGGGCTGTATTTAAAGTACCTAAGGTGGGACAAGTGGCCGGATGCTACGTGCGAGAAGGCGTCATAAGGCGCAACGCCAAGGCTCGAGTCATCAGAGACGGGATCGTCGTATGGGAAGGCCCGTTACTGAGCTTAAAACGATTTAAGGACGACGTACGAGAAGTAAGCGCCGGTTATGAGTGCGGAATTGGTTTGGCCGGATTCCAAGACTTGAAAGAAGGAGACATACTAGAAGCTTTTGAAATAGTAGAAGAAAAACGACATTTAAGTGATGTTTCATGATAGGCATGCCCAAAATATTTTTAGCGACAATACTGATGACTTTAAGGATACCTTCAGCAGGGAGCCTAAAGGACAGGCGTCATGTCGTAAAATCTTTGGTTGATCTTTTGAGAAAAAGGCTAAACGTCTCGGTAACCGATCTAGGCCCGGACAATACTTGGGATTTGGCTTACATTGCCGTAGCATCGGTAACATCTTCCGCTAAGGAGGCTGAAGCCATGCTCGATGCGGTGGAACGCCATGTTCTTTTAGCTGAAGCCAAGAATGGCTTCGAGGTAATCAGTTTCGATCGAGAGGTTGAATGCTATGGACAGGTTGAGAGTTGAACGAGTTAACAAGGAAATAATGAGAGGGATCTCCGAGTTTTTATTGAATAATACCAAGGATCCAGCTCTAAAAAAAGTCGTCATCACTGAGGTAAGATGCACTAACGATCTGAGTATGGCCAAGGTATATTTCACCTCTATCGATAAATCCGAACTCGAAGAAATCAGCAAGTCTTTGGATAATCTATCAGGAGCTTTAAGCGGAATCATTTGTAGGCAAATGAGGTTGAGGTTCGCTCCGAAACTCCTTTTCGTATTTGACGATAGCGAAGACCGTGCCCAAAGGATCGAAGCCCTCCTGAACAAAATAGCACAGGGGAATGTTGGGAACAAAGAAGATGATAAGTGATTCGGCCATGAGCAATTCACCTTCACTAAAAGATATTGCTGAAGCTATAACAAAAAAAGACATCTGGGCCATTTTTGTTCATGAAAGGCCCGATGGAGATGCAATAGGATCGGGAAGCGCCTTTTATTGCTGGGGCACGGAGATTGGGAAGAAATGTTTTTGGGGAGGAACTCATCCTGTACCAAGGGTATACGAATTCCTCCCCCACGTTGATGTATATCAGGTGCTCGAAAACATTCCCGACGATTTAAAGAGCCCTGATTCTGCCATAATAGTCCTGGATACGAGCAATTTAGAAAGGTGCGTTGCCGGCCTTGATGACAATAACTTAACGCTCATAGTCAATATCGATCATCATATGGATAATCAAATGTTCGGCCATCTCAACTATGTAGATCCCACCTCTTCGGCAACCGCTGAGATAATATGGGATTTATTTAAAGAAAGCTGGCAACCCATCTCTAGAGATGCGCTGTTAGGAATTTATACCGGCATCGTTACCGACACGGGACATTTTACCTACTCCAATACCACGCCAAAGACACATACGATAGCACACGATGTTTTGAGTGCAGGCATAAATCCGGAAAACATATTCAGGCACATATATGCAAATAGAAGGCTATCAGGCTTAAGGCTATGGGGATTTGCCTTCATGCGCGCCTTTTCGTTGTCAGACGGCAAAGCAGTCGTCAGTTGGATCAAGCTCGAGGACTTTGAAAAACTAAACGCCGATCCTTACGATGCTGAAGGGATAGTAAATCAACTTTTGTACGTCAAGGGAGCCACCATCAGTGCTTTACTTACAGAAGGAGAAGATGAAGTACGCATAAGCTTTAGATCTGTCACCGGCGTATCTGTAAGGGAGTTGGCTCAAAAATGGGACGGAGGAGGGCACCCGCAAGCAGCAGCCTGCAAGCTCTCCCTACCACTGGAACGGGCTTTAGACTTGGTTTCACAAGAGCTTGAGGAATACGCAAAAAATGTCTAAGGCAGGTTTTATTTTAATTAACAAGCCTAAAGGGATAAGCAGCGCCACCTGTGTAAATATCCTCCGCAAAAAGATCGGACGCCGAATCAAGGTCGGACATGCCGGGACTTTAGACATACCGGCATGCGGTTTATTGGTTTTACTCGTAGGAAAGCTGACGCGAACGTCTTCCTACATCATGGAGTTACCCAAAAGATACATTGCAACCATAAAACTCGGCGAGCAAACCGAAACCGATGACGCAAGCGGAGAGGTTCAAAACCAAGCTGAATGGAGGCACGTGAAGGAAGAAAACGTGGATTCAGCTTTGATAAGTTTTCTGGGGCATAGGTTTCAGGTCCCGCCCAATGTCTCCGCCGTATCGATAAGTGGACGGCGGGCATATGACCTCGCCAGGGAGAAAAAATCCTTTGATATACCACCTAAAATCGTATTTATTCAAAGCGTTAAAAGAATAAGCCCCATCACCAAGGAAGGTAAATTAGTACTGGAAGTGGTTTGTTCAAAAGGAACATACATGAGAAGTTTGGCGCGCGATCTCGGCATTACATTAGGTTGCTATGCTCATGTAGCCTTTTTAGAGCGCACTGATATTGGCCCTTTTAAGCTAAAAAACGCGATCCCACTTGGTTTTATAGAGAAACTTTCAAGGGAAGAACTGATAGAGAAAATACTTCCGCCGCAGGAGCTTTTAAAGGGCTTTTGTACTTGCAAGGCGAGCGAGCTTGACGAAGAAACTTTAGCAAGAGGCCAAAAACTTTTTCACGTACCGTCAATTAAATGGTGGGGAACTCTCGAGCCGTCGAAAGTTTTTGTGGTCGAGGGCAAGAAATTAATATCCTTTTGCGATATCGAGTGGCGCAAATCAGGTTGTATAATTCGACCTGTCACAAACATCGCATTTTAATTTTTTCGATTCACGATAGAGGTGGTTTCAGGTGATTTTAGTCTTGGGTTCATTTGACGGATTCCACAAAGGGCATCAAGCCTTATTTGACGTGGCAAAGGACGCCTCAAACAAGATGGGCCACCCATGGGGAGTGCTAACCTTTGTTCCACATCCCCAAATCGTTTTGGGAAATGGACAGTTCTTTCCTCTTTTCACCGATATAGAGAGGGATTTCATTGCTTCCTTTTTAAAAATTCCTAAAGTTTTAAAAATACCCTTCAGCGAAATAAAAGATCTATCACCCGCCGCCTTTATTGAAGAGCTGGAACGCCGTTATAAGGCAAGGGGAATCATCGTGGGAGAAAACTTCAAATTCGGCAAAAACCGCACAGGCGATGCTAAATTCCTTAAAAGTTACCTAGCAAAAAAAGGTTGGTTTTTCGCTGCAATTCCTCCTTTGAAAGTAGATGGCACCATTGTGAGCAGCTCTTTGGTCAGAAGGCTTACAAAAAAGGGACACATGCCTGAGACTGAAAAGATGTTGGGATACCCTTACTTTATTATTTCTAAAGTGATAGAAGGCGAGCATAGAGGGCGAAAATTGGGATTTCCTACGGCTAATCTGCTTTTATCGGAACCTAAGCTCTTTCCACCTATGGGTGTTTATGCAACGGCGACGTTAGCTCAAGAGCGATGGTGGTGTGGAGCCTTAAATATAGGATACAGTCCAACTTTCGAGAAGGGAGAGGAAATCCGCGCCGAGGTATACTTAGACGGGTTTGAAGGCGATCTTTACGGCGAAATGATGATCGTACTTTTTTTAGCACATATCCGGGAAGAAAGGAAATTCGAATCAGCACAGGCACTCATCGCGCAAATGAAAGATGACATAGAGCGAGTAAAAGAAATCTACCGCAGATGGTTTTATGAACGTGAATCCTTACTCGTTGCATTGGGCAAACATTGGAGAAGCCATGAATCTTACCTAAAGGTACTGTATTCCACTCAACGTTTTTGACAATATTAGCTCTACTTATGTTTGATCATGTTCGACCCATAGTATTACGCTTTTTGGAGCGTCAGACTACTAAATTCTTGCCTTCGCAAGCTTGAGCTCCTTAAGAAATTCGCTTTCTTCCATGATGCCAACCTGACACCTCAAGAAAGGCTCGAATTTAGGAGCGTCAGTCTTTGTGAAATTTGCATAAATTTCATCTCCAGGTGTTGAACCCAAGTCCACGTTCGTGATAATATTAGTTCCGAACTTGTTGGGCCTGTAGCTCAGTAGGACAGAGCGACGGCCTCCTAAGCCGTAGGTCGCCGGTTCGAGTCCGGCCAGGCCCGCCATTTTAAGAAGCGTCAAAGACAGGTCGTCTGGCCTGTCTATTTTTGCGTAAATGACAATCCCAACAACAAGCAAGAGCAACGAAGCAAAGCATTTAGTTGCTTTCATATACGTTTTATATTAGCCATTTCACTGATTTGAAATTTAACTAAGAACATCCTAAATCGAGTTGCAAGTAATCTACCGAGCCTAAAAAACAATACTTTAAAGGAATTTAGGTGAGTTTTCTGTGAAGTTGGAGAAGTGGGAAGAGGAAGCTAAGTCAATGGTAGAAATCCAGGTAAAAAGACGCACCATTAAAAACAGCGCCTTATTGGAGGCGATGGCCAAGCTCCCCCGACATCTTTTTGTCCCAGAAGACCTTAGGAATCTAGCTTACGCCGATTGCGCTCTTCCCATTGGCGAAGGTCAGACAATATCGCAACCCTACATTGTAGCTAAGATGACGGAATTGCTAGATCCTCATCCGGGAGACAAAGTCTTGGAAATTGGCACAGGATCAGGTTATCAGGCCGCTCTTTTAGCCACTATGGGATGTGTTGTTTTTACCGTAGAAAGGATCGCAGCTTTAGCTACAAGGGCAAAAAAGGTCTTCGAGGAACTCGGCCTTTCGGATAAAATTAAGCTAAACATTGGAGACGGAAGACTTGGTTGGCCAGAAGAAGCTCCCTTTGACTGCATTATCGTGACAGCAGCAGCTCCCGAAATAGAAAAAGCCTGGGTAGACCAACTTGCTGAAGGAGGCAGATTGGTTTTGCCCTTGGTCGTCTCTTTCAACGTGGAGCAACTAGTTAAAATAACGAAGATCAAAGGCAAACTTGAACAAAAGCATTATGATTACTGCTCATTTGTACCCCTTTTGCCGGGAGTGAAAACTTAGTGACCAAAAAACTCAAATTTACCCTGGTTGGTCTTGTATTTTTATTTGCTCTTGCCTATTTGCTTTTTGCCCCTCACTATTGGTTGTGCATTTCACATGAGGGGGGCACTGATATGTTTTTAATTCCCGTGGGCCAAAAAATCTTTCTGAGCTACATTCACAGCTTAGAAAGAACCCCAGTGCAAGATATATTTCTCTTACAAGGAGGCCAAATATGGTTATACGAAGAAAGAGTCAAGTCACATAACGCCGGACTTCCCACGTTCGACCAATATCCTGGCTCCTTGGTCAAGACGGAAGACTGGTTGATATTTCGAGGAGGCAGACGACACTGGACGAATATTCGCTGCAGGGTTGGGAATGCCGCTATCGGCAAAAACATACTAACGATCGGTAAGACAAACCATGAACTGTATTATCGCTATCCCGAGCAGCCAGTCTGCCTTTTTGTGGTCCTTAAGTCCATCTTATAGTGAAATTAGTAAAGTTTAAACTAAAAAGGAGGGTAATGGATGGAGAACATTAAACCACAGGACCAAGTTATCGATTTAGACGAAATTATGAGACAGTACGATGCGGAAGCGCGGTATAGGGTGTTAAAGGGATGGCAAAACATGCTCATCCTTGCAGTAGCAGCGGCTATGTCCCTCTTTCATCTCTATACGGCGGGATTCGGCCAACTTCTGGCGATGAAGCAAAGGGCGGTGCATTTGGCTTTTGTACTCTTTTTAACCTATCTGCTGTATCCTGCCACAAAAAAATCTTCAATCGATAAAATTCCCTGGTATGACTTCGTATTAGCTGTTATCGCCGCTTATACATCACTTTATTTAGTTATACACTTCGATGAAATGATCACGCGTTCGGGACTTCCCACGCCAATGGACGTCTTTATAGGTTTCTTGGGCATCGCAATGCTCCTTGAAGCCACGAGAAGGGTATCAAACCCCGTTTTGCCGATACTTGCCATAGTTTCGCTGATTTATTGTTACCATGGACGATATTTTCCTTCACTTTTCGCCCACAGGGGGTTTAACACAGCCCGCATTATAAATCACATGTATTTGGGCACCGAAGGTGTCTTTGGCGTTCCCATATCAGTTTCTGCCACTTTCGTGTTCATGTTTATCCTCTTTGGTTCCATCCTTCAGGAAACAGGAATGGGAAAATTCGTCATAGACTTGGCTTTAGCCATCGCAGGAAGATCGACGGGCGGCCCAGCCAAGGTTGCTGTGATCAGTTCTGGCATTATGGGCACCGTATCCGGGTCTTCTGTAGCTAATGTTTGCACTACTGGCACCTTTACCATACCTCTAATGAAAAGCATAGGGTACAAACCATACTTTGCCGGTGCCGTTGAGGCCGTCGCATCGACGGGTGGACAGATAATGCCTCCCGTAATGGGTGCGGCTGCTTTTATAATGGCCGAGTTTCTTGGGGTGCCTTATATAAAAGTAGCCTTAGCTGCTGTGATTCCGGCGCTGCTTTATTATACGGCCGTCATGGTACAGGTGCACTTTGAGGCCACGAGGCTTGGATTGCTTGGATTGCCGAAAGAGAGGCTTCCTCGGCTTTGGAGTTTATTAAAATCTAAGGGGCACCTTTTAATCCCCCTATTTGCCATAGTATATTTCCTCGTCGGCGGTTACACTCCGATGAAGGCAGCGTATTACGGCGTGCTGACGACGATTGCCGTATCCTTTATATCTAAAGATACAAGACTCACGTTACCGAAGCTGATGGACGGTTTGGTAAATGGGGCAAAAGGATCGCTTGGAGTTGCATGTGCTTGCGGAACTGTGGGAATAATCGTTGGGATGGCCACCTTGACGGGGCTAGGACTTAGAATAGCAAGTTTAATAATAACGATCTCCAGAGGAAATTTGCTCATAACCATGCTCCTTACGATGGTAACTTGCATATTGCTTGGTGCAGGCCTTCCTACGACGGCAAACTTCATCGTCACGAGCACCATCGCTGCTCCGGCTTTGCTTCAACTTGGTGTTGCCCCAATGGCAGCATATATGTTCGTTCTTTATTTCGGAATTGCAGCTGATTTAAGCCCTCCCGTAGCTTTGGCGGCGTATGCCGGCGCGGGCATCGCAGGAGCAGATCCGATGAAAACGGGCATTACGGCGGTGAAGCTGGCCTTGGCAGGATTTCTCGTGCCCTTTATATACGTCATGAACCCGATGCTTGTGTTGGTCGATGTAACGCCTTTGCCATTCATATTGGCCATTATAACGGCAGTGATAGGAGTATTTTTACTAGGCATGTCAACCATCGGATATTACAAGGCTCCAATACCTTTTTGGCTTAGGATAATAATCTTTGGCGGAGCTTTAGCTCTTTTGATACCCGGCCTCTTTTCCGACGCTATAGGTATAGCGATATTAGCTTTTACCTACTTTTTCCAAAAAAGACGGGCAAAAGGGCAATAAAAGAGTACTATCTTTTAGCTATTATGTGTATAATGCATTCTAGAGGGTGCCGCACTTAACTCGAGCGGCACCTTCTTAAACAAAGACACTGGGAGGTTTTGTAAATGCCGGACGACTACAAAGAGACATTGAATCTACCGAAAACTTCATTTCCGATGAAGGCTAACCTTGCAAAAAGAGAATTGGATATGCTTCAATTTTGGGAAGACATCGACATTTATCAGAAGTTGATGAACAAAGGGGAAAGAGAGAAGACCTTCGTTCTTCACGATGGCCCTCCTTACGCTAACGGCAATATTCACATTGGCACAGCCTTTAACAAGATACTAAAGGACATGATCCCGAAGTACAAATGGATGAGAGGGTATTTCTCCCCTTACGTGCCCGGTTGGGATACCCACGGACTTCCCATAGAACTTCGAACGCTAAAGGATGAAGGGCTCGATAAGGACTCGCTTCATCCTATTGATCTCAGGCGCAAGTGCAAGGAGTGTGCCGATCGTTTCTTAGATATACAACGAAATGAATTCAAACGCCTGGGTGTTATAGGGGATTGGAATGATCCTTACATCACTTTTAAGCCGGAATACGAGGCTATAGAGCTTGAAGCCTTTGCAGAAATGGTAGATCGTGGATATGTATATCGCGGACAAAAACCCATTTACTGGTGCACCGACTGTCAAACTGCTCTGGCTGCCGCCGAAATAGAATATGAGGATATATCCTCTCCTTCAATTTATGTTGCCTATCCGTTAAAAAAAGAAGGCTTTCCCAACCTTGAGGGCAAGGAAGCCTACGCCATTATATGGACTACAACACCGTGGACGTTGCCGGCAAGTTTGGCAATCACGGTTCATCCCAATTTCGACTACATTTTCGCCAGCTCCAACGACAAAGTATACCTCCTGGCCAAGGGGTTGCTAGAAAAGGTACAACGTGAAACCGGGATTAACTTTAATAATGTGTTATATGAAATTAAAGGCAAAGAATTAGAAGGTCTGAAGGCAGTTCACCCATTTTACGATGACAAAGAGATAATATTTGTCCTTGGAGACTACGTCTCCCTAGACGAAGGAAGCGGCTGTGTTCATACCGCACCGGGCCACGGCGCTGAAGACTTTGAAACAGGCATTAAATATGACCTTGAAATATACAACCCTGTCGATGGCAGGGGTTACTTCGTCCCCGAAACGCCGCTTGTAGGTGGCTTAAGCCTTGAAGAAGGTTCCGAGAAAGTATTGGAAGTTTTAAAGAAAAAGGGAAGGCTTTTGGGAGAAGGGGAGATAATGCACTCCTACCCACACTGTTGGCGCTGCAAAAAACCCATTATCTTCAGGGCAACAAACCAGTGGTTCATCGCCGTGTCCATGTTCAAAGAAGATTCTTTAAAGGCGATTTCTTCGGTACAGTGGATCCCGTCATGGGGACAGGATAGAATAGCCAACATGGTTCGCGAAAGGTCCGACTGGTGCATCAGTAGACAAAGAATTTGGGGCGTTCCCATTCCTGCTTTTTATTGCAACGACTGCGGAGAACTCATTTTAACGAGCGACAGGATAAGAAAGGTGAGCGCCAAGGTCCGCGAGCATGGAAGCGATTGCTGGTGGCTGATGGAGACCAAAGAGCTACTGGAGGAACTTGCCTTTTGTCCTAAATGTAACTCAAAATCTTTAAAGAAGGAAACCGACATATTTGACGTGTGGTTTGATTCGGGAACGAGCCACTTGGCAGTATTAACGACGCGTCCTGAACTAAAATGGCCCGCTACGATGTACCTTGAGGGAAGCGACCAGCACAGGGGATGGTTTCAAACTTCGCTTTTGACTTCTGTTGCAACTAGGGGAAGGGCTCCCTTCGAAATGGTCCTAACGCATGGGTTCATCGTGGACGGAGAAGGCCGCAAAATGTCAAAGTCCCTTGGAAATGTGGTACAACCCCAGGAAGTAATAGAAAAGTACGGCGCCGATATATTGCGCCTATGGGTCGCTTCCACCGATTACAGAAATGACATCAGAATTTCCGAAACCATACTAAAAAACCTGGTCGAATCTTACAGGAGAGTAAGAAACACCATGAGATACATGCTCGGCAACCTATTTGATTTCGACCCGCACAACGACAGTCTTGCACCCGAAGATATGGAAGAAATTGACCTTTGGATCCTGTCTAAGCTACAGGGCATTATAAGCAAGGTTACAAGGGGTTTTGAGGATTTTGAATTTCACGTGCCAACCTTTACGATTCATCAATTCTGCGTAAATGAACTTTCAGCCTTTTATCTCGATATTAACAAAGACAGGTTATATGTTGAGGCTGCCGACTCGAAACTGCGCAGAAGCTGTCAAACTGCGATGTGGAATATAATAAAAACGCTGACCCTAATGCTTTCGCCAATTTTAAGCTTTACGACCGAAGAGGTTTGGCAGCATTTAAGGGAAATAGATCACACGCTGCCTGAAAGCATATTTTTAGCGGATTGGCCCACTTTAGACCCAACATTGTACCATGAATCGTTGGAAGAGAAGTGGGAGAGGATCTTGTGGCTGCGAGGTGCCGTAAGCAGGGCTCTGGAAGCGGCTCGTGGCCAAGATTTAATAGGGCAGTCTCTGGAGGCCTGCGTTAACATAAAGCTTGACTCCGAAACTGCAAAATTAAGGGACATTCTTTCTCCCTATTGGTGGAAGGGTGTTTTCATAGTATCGGACGTCAATTGGGTGGACGAGTTGCCCGAAGCACCCGTAGTCCATGCTGACGAAGAAACCGGCGTCAAGATTGCAATAACCAAAGCTTGTGGCGAGAAATGCCCCAGATGTTGGATGTACGCACCAGAGGTAGCAGAAAAAGGCGTCTGTGGCAGATGTAGCATGGTGCTGGCGGCTCAATCTTAATACTATGGTGGGGGCAAGCGTATGTATGGAAATTGACTATGAAGGGATAAAAAGAAAGCTGATTCAAAAAAAGGAAGAACTTGTCAGAATGGTAGAAGCGCTGCTCTTAGAAGCAACCAACGGAAATTTGGGCGAACTATCGACGCTTGACACAAATCATCTCGTCGATACAGCTATGAATATGATCAACAAGGAGCAAATCGCCGGAAAATTGGAAAGCATTAAGGTGATGTTAATAAACATTGATCACGCTCTTGCAAAGCTTGATAAAAACGTAGAAAAATTCGGGTTATGCGAGCTATGCAATAAACAGATAGAAGAGCAGCGCCTCCAAGCTCTTCCTTGGGCGCGCTACTGCATGGGGTGCGAAAGAAAGCTTGATAAGCAGAGATGACAACGCCTTAAGAAATGCCTGAAAAAATTGAAGTCTCAATCTCAAGTGAGTTTATCGGCGAAAGGCTCGATGTCGCCTTAAGCAAGATCTTGCCCACCAAATCCCGCAGTCATATTCAAAGAACACTGCGGGATTTGGGGTTGAAACCTTCTATGAAGATTAAAAACCCGATGAAACTTGACTTGACGTTTCAGGACATTGAAGGCGAGGAGACGCCAATTGAGCCCGAACCCGTGCAGTTTGGGGTTATCTATGAAGACAACGACATCATAGTAATAGACAAGCCTGCCCCTTTAGTTGTACATCCGGCAGCAGGACACAGGCGCAACACCTTGGCTCATGGACTCATTCACCGATATCCTGAATTGGTGTCACCCGATTCAAAAAGGCCAGGAATAGTGCACCGCCTAGATGCAGGCACATCAGGGCTCATGGTAGTGGCAAGAAACCTTTATTCGAAGCAAAGGCTGATGGACTCCTTTAAGTCACGCTCCGTAAAGAAAGAATATTTGGCACTGGTAATAGGAGAACCGAAAGAACCAAAGGGTACGATTACAAGCCCTATCGCCAGGAACCCAAAAAACAGGCTCAAGATGGCCGTCGTGCCCCACGGAAAAGAAGCCATCACAGAGTACAGGGTGCTTTGGAGCACGGGGAAATTTTCTTTCGTGCACTGCATCATCCATACCGGCAGGACGCACCAAATTAGAGTGCACCTTGAGGAGATGGGTTGCCCCATAGTGGGTGACAAGCTATACGGGGCAAAAATAAAGGCCGATTGGGTCCCCAAGGATCGCTTTTTCCTCCATGCTTGGAAATTGGCTTTCCCACATCCAAGAAGCGGCGAGATTGTGTCTTTTAGGTCTTTTTTGCCTCACGAACTTATTGCAGCTCTTCAAGGAGCTCGAGCCATAAACCAGGAGAAACGCGAGTAGAAGAAAAGTCGCTATAGGTAACATGCCCCGGTCCTGTTTTAGGCAAGGATTTCACATGTTTTCTTTGAGTGTAATCGACGACATGATAAGAAGCTTCTTTTGCCTTGCTGTAGTAAGCAGCTAGAGAAGCCGTGAAGTTTATCATCTTTTCATTCGCCGGCTTACCCGATAGTTTCAAGATTACATGAGCGCCCGTTACATCTTTTGCATGGAACCAAAGGTCTTCCGGCGAGGCGATCTTAAAGGTAACGTGCCTATTTCCCTTTGCGTTTAACCCTACGTAAACGATAAAGCCGTCCTTGAGATCAAGCCTTTTGTAGGGTGGCACGTAATCTCCACTTTTTCGACTCCCTTTGCTTCGAACGTCCGAAGAAAGATCGTCTAGTATCTTTTTCACATCGCTGACATCGTTTAGCATGGAAACAAACTCGCGATATTCATCTAATTCGTTGAGCGCGTTCTTTAACTTTTCCATCTCTTTTGAGAGCTTTTCTTCGTTTCTTTGATATTTTTTTGCCAGTTTAAAATACTTTTTAGCGTTCTCAATGGGAGACAGCTTAGGATCAAGCTTTATTTCCACCCTTCCATAGCGTTCATCCCAGCTTTTCAGACAAGCAAAGGGTGCTCCATCTTTGACCTTATGAGCATAAGATATCAATAATGTACCGTAGTGACTCCATTTTTCCGCTTCTTCAACATTTGACAAGAGAGCTGACAATCCTTTTATTTTGTTGATTATCTTGTGCCTTTTTACATCCAATATTTTATAAATTTGCTCGAGCATTTTGTGCCTTTCTCGCTCGAAGTACTGATCTAACAGCTCTTTTGAAGATTCAAGAGGCGACTTGCCTTCTCCTCGAGAACCGCTTAAAGGCAAGGGGAATGCCGTCAAGTAATCGTCAATTTCTTGGCAAATCAACTCTTGCAAGGTTGTAGAGTAAAGCCCTTTTAGGTAGGGCTCAAGATCTAAATTTCGAAGTTCCCATTCTTTCAACAAAAACTTTGCAAGAGGTTGACCTATCCCTCTGTATTTTGTGATGTTTGCCAAGTCGTTTTTGCTAAAAGTTTCTAAGTCCGGGCCTTCAAAAGGCGGTGGGGGAGTGTAAAATAGTCCGGGAAGAACTGACCTATACCTGTTGATCTCCGGATGAATGTGTTTTGCCACTTCCATAATTTTTTGCTTGTCGTCAAG
>Ga0209537_1001976_pt1 | contig 21554 bp, 11 predicted proteins | sample BioPla4DNA1_FD_187698 | JGI IMG/M metagenome (GOLD analysis project Ga0209537, IMG submission 187698) | Biogas fermentation microbial communities from Germany - Plant 4 DNA1 (SPAdes) (version 2) | ecosystem: Engineered > Bioreactor > Anaerobic > Digestate | place: Bielefeld, North... | reverse complement strand
CTGCTGCCTGTGCCAAGCATTTTGCTGTACATAGTGGTCCTGAATCAGAAAGACACGAGTTCGATGCTGTAGTTTCCGAAAAAGACCTCAGGGAAACCTACCTTCCAGCTTTCCGTGATGCCGTAAAAGAAGCCAAGGTTGAGGCAGTAATGGGTGCCTATAACAGGACCAATGGAGAACCTTGTTGTGCCAGCAAAACCTTAATGCAGGATATCTTAAGGGATGAGTGGGGCTTTGAAGGCCATTATGTCTCAGACTGTGGAGCTATAAAGGATTTCCATGAGAATCATAAAATAACCAGCGGCCCGGTCGAGTCTGCAGCCCTGGGTGTAAATATGGGTTGTGACCTGAACTGCGGCTGGGTTTATGAACACCTGAAAGAAGCTGTAGAAAAGGGCCTGGTCAGTGAAGAGACCATCGATACCTCAGTCAAGAGATTGTTCAGGACAAGAATCAAGCTGGGTATGTTTGATCCAGAAGATATGGTTCCATTTAATAAAATTCCTTATGAGGTAAATGATTCTGAGGAACACCGCCAGCTGGCTCTGGAAACAGCCAGAGAATCAATAGTATTACTTAAGAATGAAGAATCCTTCCTGCCGCTGAAGAAGGATGAAATCAAGACAATTGCTGTAATCGGGCCAAACGTTGACCGGAAAGAATCCTTGTTGGGTAATTACTTTGGTCTGCCCTCAAAACATGTAACTGTACTGGAAGGTATCCAACAGGCTGTAAATGATGATACAAGAGTTTACTATGCTGAGGGTTGTGCCATGGGAGAAACTCCGGAATCCTTCTGGGGTAATCCGCCAACCACCGGGTTTGCTGAAGCTCTTACTGTAGCAGAACTGTCAGATGTTGTAATCATGTGCCTGGGCCTTTCCCCTGAATTAGAGGGAGAGGAAGGTGCTGTAGCAGAATCTGATGGTGGCGGAGATAAGCTTGATCTGAAATTGCCCGGCATGCAGCTGGAGTTATTACAGGCTGTCTGCCAGCTTGGCAAGCCAGTTGTTGTGGTTCTCCTGAATGGAAGTCCTGTAGAATTGAATTGGCCTCATGAAAATGAAAATGTAAAGGCCATCGTTGAAGCCTGGTATCCGGGTGAAGAGGGTGGAACCGCTGTTGCTGATGTTCTCTTTGGCAAATACAATCCAGGAGGAAGACTGCCGGTTACTTTTGTTAAATCAACTGACCAGCTGCCACCATTCAAGGATTACAGCATGAAAAACAGGACCTACCGTTATATGGAGAGTGAACCTCTGTATCCCTTTGGTTATGGTCTGAGCTTTACATCCTTTGAGTATTCTAACCTGACTGTAAACAGGGAAGAACTCTCTACAGCAGACGATGATGATATTATCGTTGGTGTAGATGTTGAAAATACAGGTAACAGGGCCGGTGATGAGGTAGTACAGCTCTATATCAAGGATCTGGAAGCTTCTGTCCGCGTTCCCTTCTGGCAGTTAAATGGAGTAGAACGGATCCATTTGAATCCAGGTGAGAAAACCAGGGTTGAATTCACCCTGAAAAAGAGGCAGTTTGCTCTTATCGATGAGGAAGGCAAGGCTTTACTGGAGCCTGGTAAATTCAGGATTTATGTTGGAGGACAGCAGCCAGATGAAAGAAGCAAGCAGCTGACCGGCAAGGAAGTATTGTATACTGATATAGAATACACCGGTGAAACAATAGAGATGGAATATTAATTAGATGAACTACAAAAGGGGTATATAAGTGTAATAATTGTCTTTATACCCCTTTTGCTCATCTTTATTCATTATTCTTTTCACGATTTATACATATTGATACATTGACAAGCGGGGAAAGCTGAGATATAATAATTATATATAATAATTATTGAATAAAAAAACATAGTACATATTAAATTACTCTAATATATCACTTAAATATAGTAAAAAATCAGAATATTATCTTTTATAAAGTGTTTTTAAATTAACAGAAAGTTTTATTAAAGGAGGGAAACCTGTAAGGGTTTCAATATTATAAGTACCTTGTAAAGGGGTGATAGTGTAAGTTTATTCAAAAATTAACAAAATTATAAGAATTATTATTTAAACAAAAATTTTAAAGGAGGAAGAAAATGAGAAAATTCAGTAATGTATTAGTATTTGTTCTGTTATTGGCTTTATTTGCTACCCCAATCATGGCTTATACTTCTGACCGTTATGATTTTGGTCATGTTGATTTTGGTGGAGCAACTATTACATTTGTGGCCTGGTGGAATCCTCTGGAGCAATTTGAAGAAGGAGGAGAATTTGCGGGTCGTCTGGAAGAAGCAAAAGAATTGTTCAATATCGGTGGATTTGAATATATTGGTTTGCCCTGGGGTGAAGAACTACAGGAAACCATGATGAGCCGTCTGATGGCTGGTGATTCCGAGTATGACTTCTGGATGTTACCTGCTGATTATTATATTCCATTAAGATCAATGGGTGCTATTCGTCCAGTTAATGATATTATTGATGATAGCTATTATGCTAATATGCACAGGCAGCATCAAATTTTGGCAGATGCCATGGGAATAGCTGGAAACAGATATACCTTCAGTTGCTTTAATGGTATCCAGAATAATATTAACTTATTAATGTTCAACAAGGATTTACTGGAAAGAGAAGGTTTACCTGATCCTTATGAACTTTACTTAAATGGTGAGTGGACCTGGGATGCTGTAACAGAAATGGCTGTTAGAGCTACCAGAGACACCAATAATGATGGAGAAATTGATCAGTTTGGTTTTGCTGATATTGCTGTAGCCTCATTTATATTCTCTAATAATGGAGATTATACAAAACAGGTAGATGGAAAAGTTATTTATTGTGCTGACATGCCTGAAACAGTAGAGGCAGTTAAAAAGGTTCGTGAGTTAAGACATGAATTAAAAGTACAGGGAGGTACCTGGAGAAGAGAAGTCTTCTTTGAAGGTCGTGCTGCTTTTGCAACAATGCAAACTTACGAAATTAATAACCTAATGGACAGCATGGAAGATAGATTTGGTTTCTTACCAATGCCAAAAGGACCACATGCTGCTGACTACGTGTACTCTTCAAGTGCAGACTCCTTAGTAATACCTGTTAACGCAGCTAAACCAAAAGAAATGATTGCTCTTGATAACTTCCTGTTTAGAGTGGATGAATTCTTAGAAGATCAGGAAAGAGGTTTTATTGAAAGAGCACAAGATCAAGTTACTTATCAGGTTTTAACAGAAAGTGTTGAAAAGTGGAATGGAAAAATCCATCTTTATGGTGGAATCCTTGGTCCTGATTGGACAGGAATCTGGGGCGAAGCATTTCAAGCTATCATGAATGGTGAAAAGACTGCAGCAGCTGCTTTAGCAGAGATCGCTCCAGTAGCACAGTCAATGCTTGATGATGCTTTAAACCAATAATTGTTCAATAGAGCATAACTATCAACTTTGGGATGGGTATAAAACCCATCCCAAATAATAAATAAATAGGGGGTTGTGTGTTTTGTCTTCGAAGATTAAATCAGCTATTATAATTAGTATATTAGTATTTACAATCTCCAGTATTGCTCTAGCGGCTACTGAAGGCTATAATTTTAATATTCCTTATGTAAGTTATACTTTTGATTTTTGGGATCAGCCAATGGCCGCCCCTATGCCTTATGTTACTGATACTATTATGGATTTTACAGATAGCGAAATTGGGTCTTTAAGAAATCCTAGGGATTTATTTGTTAGTGATATTAATAATATTTATATAGCAGATACTGGGAATAATCGTATAATAGTTTTTAATGAAGATTGGGAATTAATAAGGGAAATTAAAGAATTTGAATATAATGAACAGATAGATGGTTTTAATAATCCAAAAGGGATATTTGTTGATCAAGGCGAAACTCTCTATGTGGCTGACACTGATAACCAAAGAATTGTTGTCTTTGATAGGGAAGGAAATCTTTTAGATGTTATTGGAGCACCAGTCACAGAGGTGGATGGGGTTATTCCAGAAGATTTTAGATATAGACCATATAAGATCGCTGTTGATATATCAGGGCGAATGTATGTATTATCAGAAGATTCCTATGAAGGAATTTTGCATTTTGACAGGAAGGGAAAATTTAGAGGTTTTATGGGTGCACCTAATGTGCGCTTTAATTTATGGGACCAATTCTGGCGCTTTATTGCAACTGAGGAACAACTTGATAGAATGCAGTTAAGACTACCGACTGAATATAGTAATATTGATTTAGATGAACGTGGCTTTATTTATGCTACTGTAACTGGTGGTCTTATTGTTAATAGGGAGGCAGTAAGAAGATTAAACCCCAGTGGTCAGGATGTTTTAAGGAGAAATGGATTTCACCTTCCAATTGGTGATATAGATTATCCAGGTCAGTGGGATGAAGCTGCTATTAAGGGTCCATCTGTATTTACAGACGTTCTGGCAGAAGAATATGGAATATACAGTGTTTTAGATAGTAACAGAGGTCGAGTTTTTACATATAATAGCGAAGGTTATTTGCTTTATACATTTGGCTTTAAAGGTAATAAATATGGGAATTCTATGGCCCCTGTTGCTTTAGAAAAGCTTAACAATAATTTATTAATACTTGATCGTGACAAAGGTTGGATAACAATTTATAAACCTACTATGTATGCCTTGAGTATACAGGCAGCTATTGCCTACCATTATGATGGTCATTATGATAAGGCTACTGAAATGTGGGAAAATGTTTTAAAGATGAACGCAAATAACGATTTAGCTTATACTGGAATAGGACTTGCGTATCTGAGACAGGATGATTTTAGAACTGCAATGTCATATTTTAAAAAAGGTAATGATAGAGATTATTATTCTGAGGCCTTAGGGTTATACAGAAGAGAGGTAATCAGCGAGTATCTGGGATGGTTCTTTTTAATAATAATATTAGCCTATATTTTCCATTTGGTATATTCTAAATGGGAAGGAAAATATAGATATAAGAAAGCTTTTATTGATTTCCTGGATAGAAATGAAGAGAAATATAAATTCATAGCCAGAATTAGAAATGTTTATGCTGCTTTAAGATATTCTTTACATGTAATATTCCATCCCTTTGACGGTTTTTGGGATTTAAAGCATGAAAAGAGAGGTAATGTTCCTGCAGCAATTATTATTTTATTATTAACTTCTCTGACATATGTTTTTGCACGTCAATATACTGGTTTTATCTTTAATGCAGCAGACTTGACAAAATTAAATATATTTAAAGAATTTATTGGCGTGGTATTCCCATTCTTATTATGGTGTATTGTAAACTGGTCTTTAACAACCTTAGTTGAAGGAAAAGGAACATTTAAGGATATTTTTATAACTTCGGCTTATGCCTTGACCCCTATTATTTTAATCTATATTCCTATAACTATTTTCAGTAATTTTATTATACAAAATGAGGGAGCCTTTTACTATTTCTTCTCATTTGTAGCTCTACTCTGGGTTGTATTCTTATTGTTCTTTGGAACTATGGTTGTTCATAATTTTAGTATCAAGAAGAACGTATTGTCTTCTGTATTAACCATTGCAGGATTAGTATTCGTGCTCTTTATTGGTATTTTATTCTTTAACCTTGCAGAGCAGGTTTATTCTTTTGTGAGAGAAATATATCATGAAATTGTTTTCCGTATTTAAATTAAAAATTTTTATTTCATATCGAAGGATGGTGGATATGTTATCAATTAAAGAAATTAAGAGATCCATATTAATAATTTCGATATTAATTCTGCTAAGTAATATAACAGTTTTTGCATCTAACGATGTTGCTTTTGACACCAGACATGTTGTTGCTGATGGATTTGAAAAAATTACAGAAAACCAATATTTGAATCTTTATATAAACAGGAAAACAACAGAAATTGCAGTTCAAGATAAGGATACAGGTATGCTTTGGTATAGTAACCCTCCTGATAGGGGTGAAATGGAAACAATATTACGTGGTGGAGCTATGGAAACCATGGGCTCTACAATATCATTTTCTTATTTTACAGAAAATGATAGAGAGAGAACAATGAACAGTTATACTGATAGTGTTAAGTTAGGTCAATTTGATATAAATAAAATAGATAATGGTATAAGGGTAAATTATCAGTTTGGTAAGAAATGGCAGACAAACGATTATCTGCCAACTATAATTAGTAAAACTACCTTTGACCAATTTATTGCCCCGAATATACAAGAAGATGACCTGAAATTTTTGCTGCAACAATTTGTCCTGGTTAATATGGTTGAAGCTGAAGAAGATTATAAACCAGTAGAAATATTTGGAGTTGATTCAGAAAAGGTCTTTAGAAATTATAAAATAGAAGTTCTGAGTGAAAATATGTCAGATCAAAATAGAAGAAGTCTTATCCAGGATATTTTGAATAAAATAGTTGAAGGTGTCGGTTATGCCAGAATAGGCTCAGTTAAATTTGAGGACCTTGAAAACTTTATAGATAACCCGACTTATATTATTAAATCAACTATGTTACCATGGGATAGAGAAAGAATTATTAATGTGATTATAGAGTCTGGGTATACACCTGAAATGATTCAGGAAGAACAAATGAAATATAATTATCCGATACCATATGAAAATATATATATCTTTGAATTAAGCATTGAATATATTCTGGACGGGAAAGACTTAATAGTAAGGGTACCTGGAGAAAGTATAAAATATCCAGAGGATAAATTGAATTTGGCAACTGAGAAAATAGTAACAATACCCTTAACCTATTTGAATATTCTACCATATTTTGATGCAGCTAATTCAGCAAAAGAAGGATATATAGTTCTCCCAGATGGTAGTGGTGTCTTAATAAATTTTAATAATGGTAAAAGTAACTATACACCATATAAAAAGCCCCTTTATGGTCGTAATTATTCCATGCAACAAGTTCCTGAATATGCTACTTATTTAGAAGAACAAATATATATGCCAGTCTTTGGGCTAAATCAAAGCGATAGAGGTTTTTTTGCCATTATAGAAGAAGGTGACGGGATAGCGGACTTAAATGCCTTTATAGCTGGTATGAGGGACTCTTATAATAGGGTTTATGCAGGCTTTAATCTTATACCACATGTAAAGGAGAGAATAACTTCAGTCGTTGAGTTGCGTGAATTAGCAATTAATATGTACCAGGACAGAATGTATAGTGGTGATATCCAGATTAGATATAAATTATTACAGGGTGAAAACACCGATTATTCAGCTATGGGGAACATTTATCGGGATTATTTAGTAGATAAATATAACTTAACAAAAGTAGAAAAGCAAAAGGATATTCCATTTTTCCTGGAACTTATTGGTGGTGTAGATAGGACTGTTCCTGTGATGGGGGTACAGAGACGGGTAGTTGAACCATTAACTACTTATAACCAGGTATTAGATGTAATTAATGAGTTTAAAGATAATGGGGTAAATAATATTGTTCTAAAATATAGTGGATGGTCTCAGGGAGGATATAAGCATTATTATCCAGTTAAAGTAAACTTAGAAAAAGAACTGGGTACTAGAGCTGATTTTAGAAATTTAAAAAATACTTTAGAGGAAAATAATATCCCCTTCTATCCAGATCTTTCACTGATCAATGTCTATGAAACCAAAATGTTTGATGGTTATCGTGCTAGAAGGGATAACGCTCGGGCTTTAAATAGAAATCAGGCTTTTATTTACGATAGATTTAATCTTTCTACATTCCGGGCTGATAAAGATATAGTTAAATATATAATATCCCCTAATTCTTTGGGTAATTTAGTAAATAAGTTTCTCAAAAGTTATAAAAAACATGACCTTGATGCTGTTTCTCTAAGATATATAGGAAAAATGCTCAATTCCGATTATAAAGTAGGCAGAACAGTAGACAGAGAGGAAACAAAAAGAATAATAGAAGAGCAATTAGGTTTAATTGGAAATGAACTTGATATAATGATCAATGGTGGTAACAGCTATACTTTACCATACGCTGACTGTATTTTGAATATGCCTGTGTACAGTGATTCTAATGTTTTATTTGATGAGGTAATTCCTTTTTATCAAATTGTAACACATGGCTATTTCCCATATTCTGGTAATCCTATAAACTTATCAGACAGGCCAGATACTTATCCCCTCAGGCTTATTGAAATTGGGGCTTATCCCTATTATCAATTAAGTTATGCAGATACTGATGTCCTTAGCCAAAGCAACTATGATCATCTTTTCTCTATATATTATGGTGATCATCTAGATGATGCAGTTTCTTATTATAAAGAGGTTAACAGGCTTTTAGGGGAATTACAGGATTTAACTATTGTTAAGCATGAGAAAATAGCTGATAGAGTTTATAAAACAACTTATGAAAATGGAAGTTCTATAATAGTTAATTATAATGAAGAAGAAGTAACTATAGGTGGAATGACTATACAGGGAGTATCATATAAATACGTAAAAGGAGGGATGTAGGGTGAAACTTAGAAATAAATTCCGGGTCACTGTTGAGAATAGAAAAAAAATAGGCGGATATTTATTCACTTCACCATTTGTAATAGGTTTTTTACTATTTTTCCTCTATCCATTTGTACAAACATTAATGTTTAGTTTTAATAGACTTGAGCTATCTGCAGATGGATATAGCTTACATTGGGTAGGTCTGGAGAATTACAATTATGCCTTATTGGTAGACTTGAATTTTAGAGAGACTTTTGTAGAGACATTGGGCTCTATGGTAGCAGAACTGCCAATGATTCTTGCCTTCAGTCTTTTTGCAGCAGTTATACTAAATCAGAAATTTAGAGGCAGGGGTCTGGCCCGAGTTATATTCTTTTTACCTGTTATCTATGGAGCAGGTGTTGTGTTAAAAATGGAAAGTACTGACTTTGCGACTGTGATTTTGGAATCTAAACAAAGTGCATATATGTTTAGTGGTGCTGCTTTAAGAACTTTATTATCTGAAATAAGGTTTTTTCCCGAACAGTTTGTAGAATATATTATGACTGTGGTGGAAGCAATACCCAATATAATTCGTTCCTCTGGTATACAAATCCTGATTTTTCTAGCTGGCTTACAGTCTATTTCACCTTCAGTATATGAAGCGGCGAGGGTTGAAGGTGCAACAGCCTGGGAAAGCTTTTGGTTAATTACTGTTCCTATGATTAGTCCCCTGATAATTACCAATACAGTATATACAGTAATAGATAGTTTAATAGCTGCAGACAATGATTTAGTTAACTTAATAAGGAATGAAACTTTTACTGGAAGGGGATTTGGAACAAGTTCGGCAATGGCAACATTATATTTCCTTGCAATTACAATTATTTTATTGATTGTCTTTAAAATATTAGATAGATATGTGTTTTATCATGATTAATTTAAAAATGCTTATATTGTTTTCTTTCAGAAAGCTAAGGATGGGGGGCCAGGAATGAAGAATTCACATATATTAAAAACTAAATTTAGAAATGTCACTATTAGCTTTTTAAGAACAGTATTGATTCTGGGTATTTCTTACATTATCTTATTACCCTTACTTACCAAGATATCAAACTCCTTGATGTCGTCTATAGATTTATATGATCAATCAGTAAAATGGATTCCGCGTAATTTAACTTTTGAACATTATGTTATGGTATGGGAACATATGCGTTATCCAAAATCTTTCTTAAATACTTTTACATTAACCCTTTTAGTAAGTGTTTTACAATTAATCTCCTGTACAATTGTTGGTTACGGATTGGCTCGTTTTGATTTTAAAGGGAAAAATTTAATATTTGGGCTGGTTATATTCACATTGGTTGTACCACCACAAATGATTATGACTTCTCTTTATTTAAATTTTAGATTCTTTAATTTATTTGGTTTGATACCAGGAGGTGGAGTGAACCTGATAGGTGGTTTATGGCCTTTTATATTAACCTCCATAACTGCTAATGGTTTGAGAAATGGCCTGTTCATTTACATTATGCGCCAATTTTTCAAAAGCATGCCAATCGAGCTGGAAGAAGCAGCCTATATAGATGGAGCCGGTTTATTTAAAACTTTTCTATATATTATGGTACCCAGCGCTACTTCAGGACTAATGGTAGTATTTCTCTTTGCTTTTGTATGGCAGTGGAATGACTATTTCTTTACTACTCTATTTTTAGGCGGTGGAGATTATTTGCCCATGGCTTTAGAGTCAGTGGCGCAAAAGGTAGTTCGAGCCATCGGTGGTGGTACTGGAGCATCACCTCTTGAAGGTGATCAATATATGTCGATATTGAATAATGCGGGAATGATACTTGTTATTTTGCCATTATTAATCTTATATTCCTTATTACAACGTTACTTTATTGAGAGTGTAGAAAGAAGCGGAATTGTTGGGTAATATAAAATCTAATGTAAGGAGTTGAAAAAATGATAATAAAGGACAGGTTACAATATATTATAATTTTAACAGCTATCTTTATTATTGCTTTTACATCAAGCATATCTGCTGATATATATGATACATCTACCCTGAATTATGAAGAAAAGCTAAGCTATGACGAATATTTAGAGCTTTATAAAGATTATAATAGGCCAGAGCAGGAAATTATTATATCTGCTATGGATTATAAAGAAACAGATATGGAAGTTGAAATTATTCAAGGATTGGGAGGAAAGAATCTTCCTGCTATAAAAGTTGAAGAAGAAGGATATATAGAATACGAATTTTATGTTGAAGAAGCAGGTCTATATAATATTTCTCTGGATTATTTTCCTGTTCAAGGTAGGGGTTCTGATATTGTTAGGGGATTAAAAGTAAACGGAGAATATCCTTTTGATGGAGTAGAATATCTTAATTTTCCCCGTATTTGGGTAGATGGTGGAGATATCAGAGTAGATAATCAGGGTAATGAAATAAGTCCACCACAAGTAGAAGCCCCACAGTGGCAAACAGTCAATGTTTCTGATAGCTTAGGTTATTATAATGACCCCTATTTGTTTTTCTTTGAAAAAGGTTATAATACAATTACCTTTGTTTCACAAAAGGAACCAATGGCTATTGCCCAGATTAAGATTTTTCAAGTTGAAGAAAGACCAACATACTCTGATTATATAGCTGAATATAAAGCTAAAGGATATAAGGAAGTAAAAAATGTTTTCGTTAAAGTACAGGCTGAAGATGCTGCTAGAAAGTCAACTCCAACTATATATCCCATAGCAGATCAGGCTGACCCAAAAGTAGAACCTTATCACCATGCTTTAATTCGTTTAAATACTATCGGTCGGGATCGTTGGAAATATCCTGGTGAATGGGTAGAGTGGGAATTTGAAGTACCTGAAGCTGGCCTATATAAAATAGGATTAAAAGCAAAACAAAATCTCAATCGTGGAGGAATTTCTGCTAGAAGATTATATGTTAATGGTGAGATTCCCTTTCAGGAAGTAGAAACAATTAATTTTAAATATTCCAGTAACTACGAAATGTATGTTCTTGGGGATAATGAACCATATTTGTTTTACCTGGATAAAGGTAAAAATACAATCCGCCTTGAGGCTATATTGGGGGATATGGCCAGTATAATTAGAGAGGCAGAAGAAATACTCTTTGATTTAAATACAGCTTTTAGACAAATTATTATGATTACTTCATCTAATCCTGATAGAAACCGAGACTATCAGTTGGAAAAAAGAATCCCTCAAGTTCTGGAGAACCTGGGAAAATCTGGTCGTCAGCTAAGACTTATTGCTGATCAGCTGGAGGTACTGAGTGGAGAAACTGGCCAACAAATAGCCCGTTTAAGGGAAATATCTCGTCAAATGATTGATATGTCTGAAAGACCAAGAACTATTCAAAAAAGAATAGGACATTTCCGGGATAATCTCGGTAATCTTGGCGAGTGGATTATGACAGCAAAAGAGCAACCATTGACATTAGATTATCTGGTAATTGCATCTCCTGAGATGAAAATGCCAGAGACTAAAGCAACTTTCTTCCAGACTGTTAAACATGAATTGAAAAAATATTTTGCTTCATATTTCATAAATTATGATCTGGTAGGAGATGTATACGATAAATCTGAACTTAAGCAGGAACCTCTAACTGTATGGGTAGCTATGGGTCGCGATCAAGCCCAAATATTAAAGAGAATGATTGAGGATGACTTTACTCCCCAAACTGGTATCTATGTAAATATGGAGTTGGTTAACTTAGGTGTTTTATTGCCAGCTACATTAGCAGGCAGAGGCCCTGATGTTGCCCTGGGAATTGAATCTAATGCTCCTATAAACTTTGCTATGCGTAATGCTGTTCTTGATTTAACACAGTTTGATGACTTTGAGGAAGTTGCCCAAAGATTTCATAAAAGTGCTCTTGTTCCTTTTACTTTCAGGGATCATGTATATGCTTTACCACAACAACATCAATTTCCTGTACTATTTTACAGAAAAGATGTTTTAGCTGAGCTGGGATTAGGAATTCCTCAGACCTGGGATGATGTTTTTAAGATTATACCAGAGTTAAAGGAAAATAATATGGAATTTGGTTTCCCGGTTTCTGATGTTGCTGCTAGACGTGCAGTAAGTGCAGATATAGGTATGACAACCGCTGGAGCAGGAAGTCTTTCTGCACATCCGGGAGTCACTCCATTCTTGACCTTTATTTACCAGATGGGTGGGGACTTATATTTACCTGATGGTGTTGCAACAGATCTCCATAATGAAATAGCAGTTGAAGCGTTTAGAATGTGGACAGATTTTTATGAATTATATAAGCTACCATTAGCCTTTAACCCACAAAATCGTTTCAGAACAGGAGAAATGCCCCTTGTAATTAATAACTATCCTTTTTACAGTATCCTGGAGGTATTTGCGCCGGAAATAAAAGGAAAATGGGGTTTCACTCTTGTACCTGGAACAATGAGAGAAGATGGAACTATTGATCGCACTATACCTAGTGGTGCTATCGCTGCAGATATGATACTACTTGATTCAGATTTACATGAAGAAGCATGGGAGTTTCTAAAATGGTGGAGTAGTACGGAAACACAGGCTAGATATGGTAGGGAATTAGAAAGTATGCTTGGAGTAGCAGCTAGATTCCCAACTGCTAATCTCGAAGCCACTCATTTATTGCCATGGACAATAGATGAACTTAATATCCTGCATGAACAATGGCAATATGTAAAAGGTGTGCCTGAAGTTCCAGGAGGATATATGACAGGACGACATCTGGAAAATGCTTTTAGAAAGGTTATAAATGAGCAGGAAGATTCCCGGAAGATGCTCCTGGACTATGTGAGAATAATAGAAGAGGAAATTGAGTTAAAAAGAGATGAATTTGGCTTAGAGACTGATATAGATGCTATTTTAGATAAATATAAGGAAGACCCTGATTTATATATCTGGTGGTAATATAAAAAGAATGGAGGTATTAGAGATTGAGCGTTGAAGTTAAAACTGCAAAAAAGAGTATATTTAGATATAATATAAGGGAAAAAATAAATGAAATAAAATCTAACAGGGTATCTTACTTTTTTCTTGCACCATATGCAATAATATTTATCCTTTTTACGGTTATACCAGTATTAATTTCTATTGCCTTGAGTTTTACTTATTATAATATGCTGGAACCCCCAAAATTTATTGGATTGGGAAATTATATTAGATTGTTTTTGGCTGATGATGTATTTTTAATTGCTGTGAAAAACACCTTTGTTTTTGCAGCCATTACAGGACCTTTTAGCTATTTTTTAAGTTTGCTATTGGCATGGATGATAAATGAATTTAGACCAGTAGTTAGGGCTATTTTTACACTATTGTTTTATGCTCCATTTATCTCAGGTAATGCTTTTATGGTCTGGCAAATATTCTTTAGTAGTGACGCTTACGGATATTTAAATTCATTTTTAATGAATTTAAATATCATTAATTCTCCAATATTGTGGTTGGAAAATCCTCAATGGATTATGCCTGTAGTAATATTTGTTGCCATGTGGATGAGTTTTGGTACAGCATTCCTTGCTTTTATTGCCGGTTTACAGAATATCGATCCTTCCTTATATGAAGCCGGTGCTATTGATGGTGTAAAAAATAGATGGCAGGAATTATGGTATATTACTCTTCCCAGTATGCGTCCTCAATTATTGTTTGGGGCCATAATGGCAATAACTCAGTCTTTTACCGCCAGCGGACAGGTAATTGCCCTGGCTGGTTTTCCCAGTGTAGATTATGCAGCTAGAACTGTAGTTACTCATCTTATAGATTATGGTAATGTTCGTTTTGAAATGGGATATGCTGCAACAATTGCCACTGTACTTTTCTTTACAATGATTATAGCTCAAAGAATTGTCCAGAAAATACTCAGCAAGGTAGGTGAATAATTTATGACTCACACCAGAAACAAAAAGATAAATCGCTCTACTGCTGGTAATGTATTCTTATTTATTGTTTTGGGTCTAGGTGCCGCTTTCATGGCGTTGCCTATAATATTCCTTGTTAACCAGGCCTTTAAACCAATTAATGAGTTGTTCCTTTTTCCACCACAATTTTTTGTGCGAAATCCTACTTTAGATAACTTTAGAGATCTGTTTATTTTAATGTCTGAATCCTGGGTTCCTTTTACCAGATATCTAACTAACTCCATAATAATAGTTTTATTTGGAACAGTTGGTCATATCTTATTTGCATCAATGGGAGCTTATGTTATAAGTAAACATAAATTTCCCGGTCGAGACTTTTTTAATAAATTGGTTGTATTATCATTGATGTTTGCACCTCAGGTAACAGCTATCCCTAATTACCTGGTTATGTCAAAACTAGGCTGGATTAACAATCTGCTTTCGGTTATTGTACCTGCCTGGGCATATAGTTTAGGGTTCTTTTTGATGAGTAGATTTATGATTCAAATACCAGACTCATTAATAGAAGCAGCAAAAATTGATGGTGCAAATGAGTTTTATATTTTTCTAAGAATAGTGATGCCACTTGTAAAACCAGCATGGCTAACATTAATGATCTTGTCTTTCCAAATGCTATGGGCAGATCAAGGTGGAAGGTTCATCTACATTGAAGCCTTAAAACCCTTGCCCTATGCTTTAATGCAGATTTCTGCAGCAGGAATAGCCAGAGCTGGTGTAGCGGCTGCTGTAGGGCTTATAATGGCAGCAGTACCTATTTTATTATTTGTGTTTAACCAGTCACAGATAGTAGAAACTATGGCTACATCTGGTATAGATTAATAAAAATAACATATCCGGTTTGCCTTGCTGAATCATTATCATTAAATAATAAGTATGTTTATAGAATACAAATAGATTTTATATGTTTCAAGACAGGAAATGGATTAAAAGAAACCTTAAAAGTTTCTTTTAATCCGTTTCCTGTATACATATCTTATAAAATCAAATAAAGAATTGTCCTCTGAAGTGTTTATCCTGGAAGCTTCATTAAGGGTAAAAGGATTTAAACAAAAATTCATTGAGTTAAGGGGAGAAAAAAATTGAAAGTAAAGAGAAACAAAAATATATTTAAAAGCCTTTTTGGTTTTATTTGCAGGGTTTTTAAGGCATTGGATAATTTTATCCTGAATTTAATTGCTAAATTCAAAATTGGTATAAGAATTATGGCTTTCACTTTATTATTAATATTAGCAATAGTGGTACTAATCTCATGGCAATCTACAACAAATTTTTATAATTTTACTCTGGAAAATGAAAAGGAAATTTTAAATAGTGAATTAAATAGGATTTATAGGGATATTCATGCACAGGTTTCATCAGTTGCTGATTTTTTAGATAAAGCTACTGCCAGGGATGAATTAAAGAATATTGTTAAAGAATATTCTACTCTTAATGTAGATGAAATTGAAGAGGATTTAGAATTGGAAAGTTATAACGATGCTGAGATATTACTGGCACATAGGGTTCATGGTGGCAATTTTGGAATTGAAATCAGAGATAACAAATTTAATAAGATACATACATTTGGTGAAAGTGTAAATACAATATATGAGAGTAATCCTGAGATTTTAGAAATTTACAAAAGGGTGGCAGAGACACTAATATCTATGCGTTTTTCCTTTATGACTCTGTCTGATTATAAAGGAGAAGCAGGTCAATATGGTAGTTTTATTGAAATTGGAGCAGTTCAGAAAATCTCATCAACAGGATTTTTTGGTCCTTCCGGTGTTGCTTTAGCACGAGAAAGATATCAATATGATAGATTCTTTGAAATAATATTGCCTAATAATTATATGGATATAGTACAATTATATAAAGGAGACCAAATCCATCAGACAAATGTAGGGCTTGGTTCAGTAGGATCAATTGTTAGCAAACTAGAAAATAATTATAAGAATAATTCAATCAGTCGAATTAATCTTATTGATGAGGAAATTAAGGGGTTGTTTGAGAATAACAACCGTTTAAATACTTATGTTAGATTAATGAATCTAGACTATCAAGATAGAGAGCTAGGCGAAGATGACGAATATATTTATGAAAATTACACTGAGCCATTTTTAGTTGGTTATATAGCCTTACGGAATTTCCATAACAAACCTATCGCATATGTTACTTATATAAAACCACTGGATCACATGACAACATTTATAAGTGATGTGCAAAGTAGATACATATATAATGCAGTAATATTTATCTTGATATCCCTATTGATTGTTTTATTTATAACAAGAAGTATTACTAAGCCATTAAATCAATTAAATATAGCAACCCAAAAAATAGCAGCAGGAGATTTAAAAACTCTAGTTAACATAAAAACAAAAGATCAGATAGCAAATGTAGCTGAAAATTTCAATAAGATGACTATGAATTTGAAAAATATTGTTGGGGAAATTATGGGCGCCTCAGAAAATGTATTTTCTATGTCTCAAAAATTATCTACAAGCACTGAAGAAGCGACTGCAGTATCAGAGGAAGTAGCAGCAACCAGTGAAGAAATAGCATCTGGTACAGAAAACCAGGTTGCTCAGACAAATAAAACAAAGGAAATTCTTGAAGTTGTTGAAACACATGCAGGAAAAGTTGTGGAAAGCTCTCTAAAGGTTAATAATGCAGTGGATAATGCCAGCAATAAATCTAATCATGGAATAATTGCCATTAAAGATTTAAGTACAACCATGACGGAAATCATGAAGGAAGTAAATAAAACTGGTAACCAGGTCAAGGGCTTAAAGGAACAAATCGGAAAGATCACTACCGTTATTGATGCAATTGATTATATAAATGAAGAAACTTCATTGCTTTCTTTAAATGCGGCAATAGAAGCTGCACGTGCTGGAGATGCTGGTAGAGGCTTTGCTGTAGTTGCTGATGAGATACGGAAACTGGCTGCTGAGTCAGATAGATCTGTTCAGGAGATTCATAATATCTTTAAAGAAATAAATATCGCAATGGAATTAGTTGAACAATCCATGGAAAGTAGCGGCAATATGGTTCAAAATAGTGAGGAAGCTGTTGCTAATGTGGAAGTTTCTTTTGAAGACATACTTTCTTCTGTTGAACAGGTAAAATTAATTTCTGAAGAGATTAACCATTATGTAGAAGAACAGAAAAATAGTCTGAAGGAAATAGCCGAAGCAATAGATGATGTTCATAGAATAGCAGAATTAAATGCAGAAGGTGCTGATCAATCTGCTAAATTAAATGAGGACAAAGTACTGATTATAGAACAAATTGCAAAATCAGCTGGTGAATTATCAAATATGGCGAATCATTTGAAATCACTAATAGATGTGTTTAATGTTTAATTAGAAATATAATCAACATCATATATTTTAAATACAGCAAATAATTAAGCAACCATTAACGCAGCTAAATGAACCTTTTATTAAAAAGGTTCATTTAGCTATTAATAAATAATAATATAAGGAGGGATTAAAAAACATAGTAAAAAACATATTGAAATATTAAAATTTACTTAAGAAGGTCTGCGTTTTGGCTATTATTAAATTTCAGGAGGTATAAAAAAATATGAGAAAAAAATTAGTAATAGCTTTATTAGTTTTTTCTATCTCTGTTCTTTCATTTGCTTATACGTCAGATCGAATGGATTTTGGTAATGTAGATTTTGGTGGTGCTACAGTTACCATTGTAGGATGGTATAATCCATTAGGGCAATTTCAAGAAGGAGGAAGATTTGCAGGCCGTTTAGAAGAAGCAAAAGAATTATTTAATATTGGTGATATTCAATTAGTTGAAGCTCCCTGGGGTGCAGAATTACAGGAAGTTATGATGAGTCGTTTGATGGCTGGAGATTCCGAGTATGATTTATGGATGTTGCCACATGAATTTTTTGTAGCAATGAGATCTATGGGAACATTGCGCCCTGTTAATGATATTTTAAAAGATAGTTATTATGATAATTTACCCACACAGCATAGAGTAATGGCAGATGTTATGGGCCTGGGGGGAAACAAATATACCTTTAGTGTCTTTAATGGTGTTCTTGATGGTATAGTTTTCATGATGTTTAATAAGGATTTGCTAGAAAGAGAAGGTTTGCCAGATCCTTATGAATTGTATCTAAATGATGAATGGAATTGGGATACACTGACAGATATTGCAGTAAGAGCCACCAGGGATACCAATAATGATGGTGAAATAGATCAATTTGGCTTAGCCGAAATAAATGTATCAGCCTTTATTTTTGCAAATAATGGTGATTATGCCAGAGAAGTGGATGGCAAAGTAGTCTATAGTGCTAATATGCCTGAAACTGTAGAAGCTGTTAGAAAAGTTCGTGAATTGAGGCATGAGTTGCAGGTACAGGGTGGAACCTGGAGAAGAGAGGTTTTCTATGAAGGAAATGCAGCTTTTGCTACAATGGCGGGATATGAAATAGATAACCTTATGCAAAGTATGGATGATAGTTTTGGCTATCTTCCAATTCCAAAGGGACCTCATGCAGATGACTATGTATATGCATCAGCAATAGCAGTTATGGTTTTACCTGTTAATTCAGCTAAACCAAAAGAACTGATTGCCCTTGATAATTTCCTCTGGAGAGTCGATGAGTTTCTGGAAAACGAGGAAGAAGCCTTTATTAGAAGAGCACAGGATGCTATATCATATCAGGTTATCCAGGAAAGTGTAGAAAAATGGAGGAAAGTACACCTTTATGCACAGATTCTTGGACCGGATTGGGATGGAATTTGGGGAGAAGCCTTCCAGGCTGTCATGAACGGTGAAAAAACTGCTGCAGCAGCTTTAGCAGAAATTGCTCCAGTAGCACAGTCACTACTTGATGATGCCTTAAATCAATAGAGATATAAATTGATGGATTTATAATTATAAGGTTCAGTATTTTTAAATACTGAACCTTTAATTACTACTTAACAAATAGATGTGTCTTCTTTTTAGCAAAAAATATTGGTAGAAACAGGAGTGATAATAATGAAAAAGATAAGGGCTCTGGCTATATTAATAATGTTTCTTATGATTTTTCCGTCATCTTGCCTGGCGGTTAAAGATGAATTGCCCTCATTAAAAGATATATATGAAGAATATTTCCCTATAGGGACTGCTGTATCAGTGGCCAGTTGGGCTAATCCCAAAACCCTATATACCCATGATTCATTAATAGAAAAGCATTTTAACAGTTTAACAGTAGAAAATGCCATGAAACCTGATTATTTACAGCCAAGAGAAGGCCATTTTAATTTTAGACAGGGAAATGAGGTAGTTGATTTTGCTGAAAGTAAAAATATGTTGGTCAGGGGACATACTCTCGTTTGGCATGCCCAGACTGCAGACTGGTTTTTTAAAGACAATGAGGGAAGAAGAATTGACGAGAAAGAGGAAATTACAGAAAGTGATCGTCAATTAGTTATTGGCCGTATGGAAGCTCACATTGAGAGGGTTGTTAGTGAATATAAGGGGCGGATTTATGCCTGGGATGTGGTTAATGAAGCAATATCTGATAGCCCTAATGTAATATATCGTCAGGACTCACCGTGGTATAAAATTTTAGGTGAAGATTTTATAAAATTGGCCTTCATAAAAGCTCATGAAGTTGATCCTGATGCTAAATTATTTTATAACGATTATGGAGCAGTAAATCCAAACAAAAGGGATCGGATAATTAAAATGTTGGAAGGGCTAATTGCCGAAGGTGTTCCTGTACATGGAATTGGTATCCAGGGACATTGGTCAGTAGAGGGACCTTCATTTGAGGATATAGAAAGAGCAATACAAATGTATGCAGATTTAGGATTAGAAATACATATTACAGAGCTGGATGTAGGTATGAAGGGTTATACAGAAGAAGAACAGGCCCAATATTATCGGGAGATATTTAAAATATTTAAAAAATATAGTGATGTAATAACTAATGTAACTTTTTGGGGAATGACAGATAATACCAGTTGGAGAGCAGATGTAGATCCTTTACTTTTCGATAAGAATCAGGAGCCTAAACCTGCCTTTTGGGCAATTGTTAATACAGATAATCCCTGGTATGTAAATAAAGCAGAATGTATTGGAGCTTTGGCTTTCAGGAATTCTGCCGGTAAGGAGTTGGTTACCCTCTTACCAGGAAAATATACCTTAAATGACATTAACTCTGTTTTCTCCCTGGAAGAGGTAGCCAGGTTAGAGCTGCAAAAAGGTTATGTAGCAATATTTCATGAATCAGAAGATTTTACAGGTGATACTTATACATATATAAGTACAGATGAATTTGATGGCCTTGATATGCTTAATAAGGTGAAAGGAGTTAATATTAAGCATGTGGAATTTAATAATATACTTTTAGGAAAAACAGCAGAGGCTAATGTTGCCGCAGATAGGGCAGAAAGGGCTATTGATGGCAATAGTAATAGTAGTTGGTCACCAAATGCACAGGCCCCATATTGGCTTACTGTAGATCTGGAGGAAACTCATTTAATAAACCGTTGGGTTGTAAAATTACACGGTACAGGTCCACTTGCTGGCGCTAATCCTGACGGACCTTTTAATGCGGCAGACTATAAATTACAGGTTAGTACAGATGGTGTTAACTGGTATGATATTGATACAGTTACAGGTAATACAGCCAGTTTTACTGATAGAAATATTAAATCAACAGAGGCCAGATATGTAAGATTATATGTAACACGTCCTACTTCACTGGATTTTAACCAGAAATTAGTGGTTTACGAATTTGAAGTATATGGAATACCATTAACCAATATATTTTGATTACCCAGGAGAAGTCTAATTAATATAGATTTGATGATTTAATAATTATTAACCTGTATTTTTCAGGTACAGGTGAATAAGATGGAGTTTTGATATACTAGTATTAATAAAAGGAGCTGAAGAAATGATTGTATTTAACAGGAATGAAAAAAATCATAGTGATTTTATTCTGGCTGAAGATGGATTTGTGGCTGATTTGTTTGTAGATAATGATGACTACTGGGGTGTACAAAGAGCTGTAACAGATCTACAAAAAGACATTCAGGCTGTTACAGGAAAGAAACCGGAACTCAAAGGAGAGGAAGATAGCTTAAGAAAAGAGACAATTTTTATCGGTACTCTTGGAAAAAACAGGCTTATCGAGGAACTGGTAAAGGAAGAAAGACTGGAGGTAGAGGAGATAAAAGGCAAGTGGGA
>Ga0209537_1001974_pt1 | contig 21573 bp, 27 predicted proteins | sample BioPla4DNA1_FD_187698 | JGI IMG/M metagenome (GOLD analysis project Ga0209537, IMG submission 187698) | Biogas fermentation microbial communities from Germany - Plant 4 DNA1 (SPAdes) (version 2) | ecosystem: Engineered > Bioreactor > Anaerobic > Digestate | place: Bielefeld, North... | reverse complement strand
CAACTTTATTTTTTCCAATAAGTCTTATATTATCACAAAAAATAATAAAAGCAGCCGAAGCTGCTTTTATGCCCTAGGATGAGTATTTTTGTAAACTTCCATTAGCTTTCTTTTTTCTATTACGTCTATATACATTTGAACAGCAGATATATCCTTATAGCCTAATAATTCTTTAAGAGATCTCATATCTGCACCATTTTCTATTAAATGAACTGCTATAGAATGTCTTAAGGTATATAAATTAATTTCTTTATTAATTTTAGCCTTATTGCCGTAATACTTTATAATCTTCCAGAAACCTTGTCTTGTCATTCTTCCGCCTCGATTATTTAAAAAAAGATATTCTGAACCATGAATATTGAGCTCTTCTCTTACCTTGAGATACTTGTCCATACATTCAACACAATACTTCCCTAAAGGTATAATTCTTTCCATACCCTTTGTACCTTTGCATTTTAAATATTTAAATCTCAAATCTATATCATTTTCAGTTAAATTTAACATCTCCGTTATTTTTATTCCCGTAGCATACATCATCTCTAGCATAGCCTTATCTCTTATGCCTTTAACAGAATTAGTGTCTGGCACTGACAGTAATCTATTGACCTCATCTATAGTTAATATTTCAGGAGTATTTCTTTTATATTTGGGAATTTCATAGTCTATGATGGGAGTAGAATCTATATAGCCATTCTTAACTAAAAACTTATAAAAATTTCGTAAGCATATTATATTTCTAGCAATAGAAGACTGCTTTTTCCCCTTTTTAGCTAAGTTATCTATATAGTTCATAATTGTTATTTTATTTACTTGTTCAAAGGTAACATTATTGTATTGTAGGAACTTATCAAATCTGCTTATATCACGCCTATAAGCATCTATAGTATTTGAGCTTAAGTGTTTATCTTCACTTATATATGTTAAATATTTATTAATGAGCTCATTCATAAATACACCTACCAACTTATTCTATAGTTTCTTACTTTATTATATAGAATTATTATATTGTCCTCAATACTAATAAGTTATGTAACTTCTAAATACATTGTAATAATATTGAAATATATTAATATTATTGTGTATATCAATTACAAATATACTATTCTTATAAATAGCATTTCTTTTATAAAAATAAAACAAGAGATAATCTAAAAATTTCGGCAATAAATAACCTAGCAAAATCAAAGCAAATAAGCATTTCAAATAGATTAGTAAAAAGCCTAAAAGATCTTTTTTTAACATTAGGCATAAACACTCCCTGATAACATTGCTATACTTTGTAAGGCCTTTGGTGTAATATAAGCTTCGTAAAAAAATCCTAGAATCATAATAAGAGTTATTATCAGAAAGGTTATAGAATATTCAGCCAAATATCCTTTATGATAGTTAACTTGCTTATTTACTCTATCCTTTAATTTAGTTAAAGAAAGCCTCATGGCCAACACTGAGGAAACTATTATACAAGGCACGTAGATAATGTTTTGGGGAAGTACTCCCAGCAAAGTAAACCATATACCCTTATAGCTTAAGCCATAAAATATGGTAGAAAGGGAAAAGCCCAATGAAAATCCTTTTATAATATCTATAATTAATATTGCAGGAAGTCCTATCATAGTAAGGCCTAAAATCCACAAGCCTATTATTATTGGTAGATTACTTTTTATGGTTTCTATCAATATTGCCTTGTTATCTACTTCTACTGAATCCAAATTATTAGCAAAACTAAGAAAATAATTGATTAAGTCTTGCCGTTCCATGTCTCCCATGTATTTTACAGTGTAAATCCCTAAAACAATACCTGTAAAAAGACAAACCAGTGTTATCACATAGAGCCACATACTTTCTTGAAAATGCCTTGAAAAATTAGTTTTTGCTTTAATTTTTCTCATTACTTTTCCTCCTTAAGGTGTACCTTTTTATACAGTAAGTGAAATTTAAATTTGAAAATCTCACTTAATATTTATGACACCATTAAGGAATATATTCCTAGGAGCTTATATATCAAGGAAATAATGTAGGAGAGCTGCTAAAGTTTTTCCATCTATAATTTCACCTTTTTTAATTTTACTTTTTACCTCTTCTATTGAAAGCTCCTTTACATCAATAAATTCATCCTCATCTCCGCCAATAGTACCTTTATATAACTTTTCCGCCTTATAAAGGTATATAAATTCATCACAAAAACCTGGGCTACTTACTATTTTACCTAAGTAGGTAAACCTTTCAGCCTTATATCCTGTTTCCTCTTCTAATTCTCTAATACCACACTTTCTTGGATCCTCACCCTTTTCCAGTTTTCCTGCTGGTAGTTCCAGCAAATGCTGATCTACTGCTTTTCTATATTGCTCAACGAATAAGATTTTATTTGAGTCCGTGAAGGCCAAAATGGCTACACCACCTGGATGTCTTACTATTTCTCTCTTAGCTACCTTTCCATTAAAAACCTCCACGTCTTGAACAACTAAATCTATAACCTTACCCTTAAATACTAAATCTTCCTTTAGAGTTTTTTCTGAATAATCCATTATGCTGCCTCCTTATTAAACCGTTACTATGTCTAAACTATAGCTATTTGTTACAACTTACTTTTGAATGGGAGCATTTATGCAAATAACTTTAGTTGATAGCTAAAAATAGTCTGTATAATTTAAAAGAGGCTCCTTATAAAAGTTCGGCCTCTTAAAAAATATTTAACATTTAACTAACTTTATTTTTAAGTCTCAATTTATCAGCTACCATAGCTATAAATTCTGAATTTGTTGGCTTACCCTTATCGTTATGAATAGTATAACCAAATAACTTATTAATAGTCTCAACTTGACCTCTACCCCATGCCACTTCAATAGCATGTCTAATGGCTCTTTCTACTCTGCTGGCAGTAGTATTATACTTTCTAGCAATTGAAGGATATAATTCCTTAGTTACTGCTGATAATAATTCTATATCATTTACAACCATAGTTATAGCTTCTCTTAAGTACATATATCCTTTAATATGTGCAGGAACACCAATTTCATGTATAATATTTGTTATCTCTGTCTCTAAATCCATAGGCTCCTTATGAGACACTCTCACTTCTCTAGGTTCATCAACAGAAATTGTTCTCTTTACTTCATCGCTAGAAATTGTATTATTAAATAATTGTCTAATTCTCTTGGTAAATACATCCATATCAAAAGGCTTAATTACATAATAATCTGCACCAAGAGTTATAGCTCTTTGAGTTATTTTGTCTTGTCCCACTGCTGACAAAACAATAATTCTTGGTTTTGGATCTAAATCCATAGCATTTAATTTTTCTAAAACACCAAGTCCATCTAAGTGAGGCATAATAATGTCTAACACAATTAAATCTGGCTTGTGTTCTGAAATCAACTTAATTGCCTCAATTCCATCCTTTGCAATACCCGTAACAATGATATCTCTTTGATTTGCTAAGTAATCATTTAAAATGTTACAAAATTCCTTATTATCATCGGCTATAAGCACTGATATTTTAGATTCTTCCATTTTTAATCTCCTTTCAATACTTGATTCCATATCTTAACAAATAACTAATTCGACAAAGTTAAAAAAATTCCTTCTAGTTAAAGAAAAAAAATGTGTAAAATTTATCCATTTTTTTATTTTTAAATATTCTTCAAAAAAGCCGTCTTTTTCAAGACAGCTTTCTCGCTTATTCCAATATCTTAGAGTCTTTTAACATCCATTCAATATAAATGCCATAGCCTGTGTCTGGCTTATTTATTAGCACATGTGTCACAGCCCCAACTATTTTATTGTTTTGGATAATAGGACTACCGCTCATTCCTTGTACAATACCACCAGTCTTTTCTAAAAGCTCTGGATCTGTAACCTTAATAATCATACTCTTAGGTCCTGGCTTATCCTGATTCAATAATTTCTCTATTTTAATATCATAAAACTTTGGCCCTCTCTCATCTAAGGTTGTAATTATTTGAGCATCTCCTTCTTTTATTTCATCTCTTAAGGCTATTTTCATAGGTTTGATCTTATGATTTTTTATTATACTCTTATCAGCTTTTCCAAAGATACCACACCCAGTATTATCCGTTACCTGACCAATGCTTTTATCTTCATTAATAAAGATTCCCTTTAACTCACCAGGCGTTCCTCTACTACCTTTTCTAATATTAATTATAGATGATGCCACAAGATCACCTTTATCTACCTTTAATATTGTACCTGTGTCTACATCCGTAATTGGATGACCAAGTGCTGCAAAATAACCGGTTTTACTATCATAAAATGTCAAGGTACCAACTCCTGCAGTAGAATCTCGAACCCATAAACCTACTTTATACTTGTTTTCTTTTGAAGCCTTCACTGGCTTAACTATTTTTGGTAAAGTATGTCCTTTTCTTTCTAATTCTATTTTTATTTCTTTTCCTCCACAATTATTAATAGTTTCTGATAACATTTCTGCACTTTTTATGGTTTTTCCATCAACAGTTAAGATACTATCTCCTACCATAATACCACTTTGTGCCGCAGGACTTGATACCTTTTTACCATCAACCTCTATATCACTCAAAGCAACTACTAATACACCCTTTGTGCTTAATTTCACTCCAATACTAGTACCACCAGGATATAAGCTAATATCTGGTACTCTTTTTACATTTACAGATTTCACTGGAAATAGGCCTAGAAATTTTACATTCATTTTATATTCATTTTTTACTTTTTTCCCACTATCCACTAAGGCAGTGGGAATATTCTCCTTTTCATATATCTGAAAGACATAATTAGATTTTACATCTTCCTTCATACGTATAAATATAGTATCAGGAATATCTTTTATGGAAAAAATTAATGCTAAAATTAGGAGTATCAGAGGAGTTAAAATATACATTATTTTTTTATAATTTTTTCCACCCATCATTTTAACCTCCTTTTTCTTACAGCTATTGATATCGGCAAATCTATACTACCATACTATTATTTATTATCTTGTAAGTCCTTTTCATTGTCTTTGATTTTAAGTTTCCCGATTTAGAAATTTGTTATGCTATAATATCTCTTCATTCAAATCCAAAACTTTAAATTCAATGAACAAATATCATTAACATTTATCACATTCTATTACATAAAGGAAATAAAAAAGAATAAAATCATAGTAAAAAGAACTATGACTTTATTCTTTCAAATATCTATTAAATTATGTATATTTTTAATTAGTTATACAGGACTTTCTTGTATTTCAAATTAAACAGCAGAATTCTCAGGTTTTAGTGAACTTGAAATAACTTTTTTTAAACCATTTGCCATTTCTACTAGTTGTTTCGAATTATTAATTGTTATTTCTGTTACTTCTATACCACCAATCATGCGGCTAATTTCCTCAATTTTCTCTTCTACTGTAAGCTTCTTAACATTTGTGTAGGTTTTATTATCAATTACTTCTTTATAAACTCTATAATGTACATCAGACATTGTAGCTATCTGCGGCAAATGTGATATACAGAAAACCTGATGCTTACAGGAAATTAGATACATCTTTTCGGCTACCTTTTGAGCTATGGTACCGCTAATACCAGTATCAATTTCATCAAATATTACGGTAGGTATCATATCTCTATCAATAAATACTGTTTTTAAAGATAACATAATCCTAGACAATTCTCCACCAGATGCAACTTTATCAAGTGGTTTTAAGGGTTCACCAGGATTAGTGGAAATTAGAAACTGCACCTTGTCAAAGCCATTGCTTTTTAACTGCATCTCCTTGTCCACTTTAATCTTAAAGGTACTTTTTGCCATTCCCACATCCGTTAATTGCTCTTTTATTTTTTCTTCAAGGATTAATGCATTTTCTTGTCTTATATGATGTATTTTCTCTGCTATTTCCCTACATTTAGCTTCCACACTAGATCTTTCTTTAGTTAATCTACTAATAATTTCATCTCTATTTATTATATCTTCATATTGCTCTTCCAATTTAATTTTATATTCTAAAATACTTTCTATGGTTTCACCATACTTTTTCTTCATTCTTCCAATTTCATAAATTCTGCTATTAATCTCTGCTAGTTCATCAGCATCATAATAATAGCTGTCTTTAATAGAACGTAATTCATTTATATTTTGCTCAATGATAAAATAGGCTTCCTCTAAGCTATCTACAATATTTTTAGCTACTTTAACTTTATCTTGAATGTTTCTTAAATCCTTTATTACTGCATCCAACATATCGTATACAGAAAGACTTGTTTCTATACCATTATACAGCATCTCGTAGCTTTTATTTAACACAGCACTAATTTTCTCTGCATTTGTTAAGACTAATGCTCTTTCTTCAAGCTCCTTATCTTCTCCTACCTTAAGCTTGGCCTTTTCAATTTCCTCCAATTGAAATTGAAGATAGCTAATAACCTTATCACTTTGTTCTGAATTTCCTCTAAGCTTTTCAATTTTTGCATCAATTTCACCTAGCATCTGGAAGTGTTTCTTATACTCATTAAGCACTTCTGAAATTAACTCACCGCAAAAACCGTCTAAATAATATATATGAGTGTTAGGACTTAACAAATTTACATTTTCATGTTGTCCATGAATATCGATTAGGGTTTCAGCAATAGATTTTAATGCACTTAAAATAATAGATTTTCCATTTACTTTGATAATGCTTCGTCCTGAGCTAAAGCTTTCCCTACTAATTATAAGAATATCATCATATTCGATTTCCATATCATTTAGTACAACCTTGGTGTTTTCTGTATCAATGCTAAATACCGCCTCTACATAAGTGCTTTTTTCACCTGTCCTAATTAAATCCTTATTAAATTTACTTCCTAAAACATAGTTAATAGCATCTATTAAAATAGATTTACCTGCTCCAGTTTCTCCTGTAAGTATATTTAAACCTGCATCAAAATTTAAAGAAAGCTCTTCGATTAAGGCGAATCTCTTTATATTTATTTGTAGAAGCATTCAAAACCCTCCAAATGCAACAATTTTATTGCTTTTGTTGCTCTTTTTCTATTGTTAGCTACTGATTATTTAATAGCTTTTTAATCTTTTTAACAAGCTCCTGAGCCTTACTTACGCTACGAACAACTATAAAAATAGTATTATCTCCTGCTATGGTACCAGCAATTTCATCAAAGTTCAAGGAATCAATGGCTTCTGCTGCTGCCGAAGCAGAACCAGTTATGGTTTTTATTATAACCATATTTTCAACGTTTTCAACGTACAACACTGTTTGTGAAAAAATATTTACTAATTTGTTTGATAAAAAGTTTTGCTCTGGGGTTGTAGTCACATATTTGTACTTACCACTATTGGACAAAACCTTAATTAATTTTAATTCCTTAATGTCTCTTGAAACCGTAGCTTGAGTAACATCCATACCGCATCTTTTTAATTCCTCTGCTAATTCCTCTTGTGTTTCTATTTCCTTAGAATTTATTATTTCAATAATTTTTGCATGCCGCAAAACCTTCATACTTACTCTCCCTTACAATTTATTTCTCTCGTTCTCCAAATAATTTTATCTCTTAACACATTAAAATAATCATAATTATTTAATCGTACTAGCTTACATTTATACCCAGATTCAGTGATTCTTATACATACATCTGCATGTAATTTTAAATATTCTTGGCCATCTATGGTTAAAAAAGCACTTTCCTTCCAATCCTTTATTCTAACTTCTATTATAGATTTAGGATCTAATATAATAGGTCTTAAACCAGGTGATTGAGGACAAATTGGAACGATTTCTATAAGATTCAATGTAGGATATATAATCGGCCCACCGGCAGATAAAGCATAGGCAGTAGATCCAGTAGGTGTTGATGCTATTACCCCATCTGCACTAAATTCTGCGTATAACTTACCATCAACCATAATTTCATATTTCATCATTCTTGCCAAGGCACCTTTGGCTAAAACAATATCATTAAGAGATGTACATTTTAAATTTTTGTCGCCTCCAGTAATCTCACAGCTTAGTAGCATTCTTTCTTCAACTTGAAAGTTTTGATTTTTTATTTCAACCAAGGCTTTTTCTAACTCATGCTTTTCAACACTAGCTAGAAAACCCAAATTACCAATGTTTACGCCAAATATTGGTATATCATAATCGTACAACATTCTCCCCATTCGTATAATTGTTCCATCTCCACCAAGGGTAATCATCATTTGAATCTTTTTTAAGAGCTCTTGATCCTTGGCCTGAGCATCTTGAACAATTATTATTTCACTATCTTGAAATACTTTTCTTACACAAACTTCTACATCCTTGAGAATGGTACCGTTTATATCCTTGGAACTGTTGATATTTAAACCTATATACTTCATTATACCTCCTAGAATTCGTCCAATTAATCTTTCTTATGTCAAATGCTCTAATCTAAATCATTATGAGATGCTTCAACAATGTCATCGATTAAGTCCTCACATAAGTTTATATTTTCAACATCACCTTTTTTCAAGTATATCAAATACTCAATATTCCCTTCTGGCCCTTTGATTGGAGAATAATCTAGGCCTATAATACTAAACTTCTCTTGCATTGCATAATTTACTACATTGTTTATTACTTCCTTATGGGTACTTTTTTCTCTGACAACGCCTTTTTTCCCAACCTTTTCTCTTCCCGCTTCAAATTGTGGCTTAATTAGAGCAATAATTTCACCTGATTCCTTTAACAATGCTTTTACAGCCGGTAACACCTTAGTTAAAGATATAAATGAAACATCTATGGAAGCAAAATCACATAGTTCCTGTAAGTCTTCAGGTTTCACATATCTAATATTAGTCCTTTCCATAGAAACTACTCTAGGATCTATTCTTAACTTCCATGCAAATTGACCATATCCTACATCTATTGCGTACACCTTTGCTGCTCCATTTTGTAGCATACAGTCTGTAAAGCCTCCAGTAGATGCACCTATATCCATACAAGTCTTACCTGCTAATTGAATGTTAAATGTTTTTATGGCCTTTTCTAATTTATATCCACCACGGCTTACATAGGGCATTGTATTGCCTTTAAATTCTATAGAGTTATCTTTTTTTACAATATGTCCACATTTAGTAATCTTAATACCATTTACGTAAATATCCCCTGACATTATTGCTGCCCTAGCTTTTTCCCTGGATTGGAACATACCTTTTTCAACAAGTAATAAATCTAATCTCTCTTTAGTATTGCTCATCTTTAACTCCTTTTATAAAATCTAGCTAATATACTTTTTGCAATTCCTTTAGGATCTAAGCCTAACAATGAATACAATAAGTCAGGACTTCCTTGTTGAATAAAACTATCCTTATATCCTAAATTTAGAATTTCAATATTATTCTTATTATTATTGCATATATAACTTAATACCAAAGAGCCAAAGCCTCCGTTGATAACATTATCTTCAATAGTAACAATTTTATAACCTTTTTCGCTTAAATCATCAAGCAAATCATAGTCTAAAGGCTTAACACTGTAAGCATTAACTACAGAAACAGCTATACCTTCCTCTTCCAGTATTTTCGCCGCTAGCAAAGCATGGCTAACCATTTTACCAACTGCTAGTATAGCTATGTCTCCTCCACTTTTCAATACTTCCCATTTACCTAACTCTATCTTTTTCACTGCTTCAAGCTGTAAATCCTGTGAATCTCCACCTCTTGGATATCTTATAGCTACTGGTCCTGAATAGTCTATAGCCCACCTTAACATAGTTCTAAGCTCCTCTGTGCATTTCGGAGCTAATACTGTCATATTCGGTATATGACTTAAAAATGATAGGTCAAATATACCTTGATGTGTTTCGCCGTCTTCTCCAACAATTCCTGCTCTATCAACAGCTAATACTACTGGTAATTTATTTATACATACATCATGAACAACTTGGTCATAGGACCGTTGTAAAAATGTTGAATATACAGCAAATACCGGCTTAGCCCCATCTCTAGCCATACCTGCCGCTAAAGTTACAGCATGCTGTTCAGCTATTCCTACATCAAAAAATCTATCTTTAAATTTTTTTGCAAATTCTGCTAACCCTGTACCATCCTTCATTGCTGCTGTTATTGCTATAACTTTATCATCTTTTTCTGCAATCTTAACAAGCTCGTCACCAAAAACCTTAGAGTAAGTATCACCACTTGTAAAGCAAATTTCACCACTATCACAATCGAAGGGACCAATCCCATGGAATTTGTTAGGATTTTTTTCTGCAAAATCATATCCCTTTCCTTTTTGAGTGATAGTATGGATTATAACTGGTCCATCAGTATTTTTAGCCAAAGCAAGTACCTTACTTACCTCTTTAATATTATGTCCATCTATAGGACCTAAATAGGTTAAACCCATTTCCTCAAAAAGCATTCCTGGTACTATAAATTGCTTTATACTATCTTTAATTTTATTTATACTATTTACTACACCCTTACCTAAAGGGCTCTTAAGCATGGTAGAATTAAACTCATTTTTAAGTTTAGTATAGCTCGGTCCTACTCTTAATTGACTGAGGTAGGTAGATATTCCTCCAACGTTGTTGGCAATTGACATCTGGTTATCATTTAATACTATAATTATTTTTGTCTTTCTATCTCCAACATCATTTAGAGCTTCCATAGCCATACCGCCAGTCAAGGCACCATCTCCGATAACTGCGACTATGCAATAATCTTCCTTTTTCAAATCTCTAACTCTTGCCATACCTAAGGCTGCAGAAATAGATGTACTGCTATGTCCCGTTTTAAACATATCATAGGGACTTTCTTCTGGTTTAGGAAAACCACTTAAACCACCATATTGCCTTAGGGTATCAAAAGCTTCCATTCTACCTGTTAATACTTTATGGACATAGGATTGATGTCCTACATCCCATATTAATCTATCCTTTTTAAAATCAAAGACATTATATAAGCTTATAGTTAATTCTACTACCCCTAGATTTGAAGCTAAATGTCCTCCGTTTTTTGATACCTTCTCTATCAAAAAAGACCTAATTTCCTCGCTTAGTATTTCTAGTTCTGTTAAAGTCATTTTTTGAATTGCTGTAGGTTCATCAAACTTTCCAAGTATTTTATACATTATCAAATCTTCCTTCTCGTTTATAAATTTGAAACTCCATCAATTAACTTTTTTCATTTATATTAGTATTCTCTAACCAAAAGAAAATCTGTTAATTTTCGCAATTCTTCAGTATTTAAATTTAATTTATCTAATAAGTTTTTACATTCTAGTGTTAAATTACTACATATAAGCTTACATTTTTCTAATCCATATTCTGTAACATATGTGGTCTTATGATTCTCTATATCACTGTTTATACTTTTACCTAATACAGAAGTTTCTCCAATAACATCTAAAATATCATCTTTAACTTGAAATGCCAAGCCTAACTTTTCACCATATTCAGCTAAAATATCCATTTCTTCTTTAGTAGCGCCACCCATAAGTGCTCCAGCTAAAATTGAAGCCTTTATTAAAGCTCCAGTTTTATTTTTATGAATATAGTTCAGTTGATCAATATCAATTTTCTTTTCCTCACTTAGAATATCTACTACTTGACCGCCTATCATACCTTCAGTGCCACTGGCATCAAGTATAATAGATGCTGCCTTTAAGGCCCTTTCCCCATGGCTTAAAGCAAATTTCACTAATATACTTGCCGCCTCATTTAATAAAGCATCACCTGCTAAAACAGCCATTCCTTCACCATAGACCTTGTGACAAGTAGGCTTTCCACGTCTTAAATCGTCATTATCCATACAAGGTAAATCATCATGTATCAGGGAATAGGTATGAATCATTTCTAAAGCCGCAGCCATTTCTATTACATCCTTATAGCTATCTTTATATAAGCTATAACTAAGTAATAAAAGAATTGGTCTAATTCTTTTTCCTCCTACTGATAAGCTATAGGACATGGCCTCATATATTAAAGAGTTATATTGCTTTTTTTCTATCTTCTGCTCATAGTAGTCCTTTAACCACTGGTTAACCTCATTTTTTAACTCATCAAGTATCATGATTTCTCCTCACTATCAAAATCTATTTCTTCGCCATTACTTAAAAGCTTTATTTTTCCTTCTGCTTCATTTAATATTTTATAAAGACTATTGCAGGTTTTCATACCTGTTTCATAATATTTAATAGCTTCATCTAAAGATAAATCCCCATTTTCCATTTTAGCTATAATATCTTCCAGTTTCAACAATAAATCTTCGTAACTTTCCTTTTTCTTCACCATAGCTATTCTCCTTCAAAACTAACCCTTGCTTCTATTTTGCCATCCTTTAAAAGGATATTCAACTTTTCTTGCTTTTTTAACATTTCTATACTGCTTATAACATTGTTATCCATATCCTGTATTATAGAATATCCCTTATTTAATATATTTAAAGGATTGTAAGCAGCTAATAGAGCATAATTCTTAGATAGCTGCTCCTTTTTTACTTCTAAATTTAATTTCATATGATGGTATAATTTACTCTTTAAGTTGTCTATATGATTGTAAGAGTTCACTATTTCATTAATGGGGCTAATTAATTTCAATCTATTTTTCAATCTTTCTAAAGCATTACTTTTACTATTTATAGTATTGTATATACTATTCTGTAACAGGGTTCTTAGCACCTCTATTCTTTTCTCCATTTCTGCTAATGAAGGTACTGCGATTTCTGCTGCCGCGGAAGGAGTGGGCGCTCTACGATCACTTACAAGATCGATAATTGTAAAATCTGTTTCATGACCTACTCCTGATATAATAGGCTTCTTAGAGTTATATACGGCATAAGCTAATTCTTCATCATTAAAGTTCCATAATTCTTCTATGGAACCACCACCTCTAGCAATTATAATAGTATCTATATCTTCTATATTATTTAGATACTCTATTCCCTTTATAATTTCTTGGCTAGCTCCCTTACCCTGCACAAGGGCTGGGTATATTAATATATTGCAATTTTTATTTCTTCTTGTGGAAACATTAATAATATCTCTGATAGCTGCTCCAGTTGGTGAGGTGATTACACCTATTCTTCTTGGGTAAGGTGGAATAGGCTTCTTTCTATTCTCATCAAATAAGCCTTCCTTTTCAAGCTTTTCCTTTAATCTTAAAAAGGCCACATATAGATCTCCTATACCCACTTGCTCCATTTTATTACAATAGAGCTGGTAGCTTCCCTCCTTTAGATATAAAGAAACTCGCCCTGTTACCTCTACATCCATACCATTTTCTGGTGTAAACCTTAGGTTTTCAGTATCGCTTTTAAACATCACCGCATTAATCTTACCAAACTCATCCTTTAAGCTAAAATAAATATGTCCGCTATTATGTATCTTTAAATTAGAAATCTCGCCTTTAACATGAACATTATTTAATATGTAATCATTGTCCATAACTTTTTTTATATAATTATTAAGAGCGCTAACAGTCAAAACCTTAATATACATTTCTCTTATACGCCTCACAAACATTATTTATGAGCATAGTTGTGGTCAATGCTCCAACACCACCAGGTACCGGTGTTACAAAGGCGGCCTTTTCTATGACCTTTTCATACTGTACATCTCCAGTAATTTTCCCATTAACAGAAGTTGTACCAACATCTATTACTATAGCCCCTTCTTTTACGTATTCTTCATTAATCATTAAGGGCCTACCTATAGCAGAAATCAAAATATCTGCTTCACTACATATCTGCTTCAAATTACTAGTTTTGGAATGACATATAGTAACGGTACAATTTTCGTTGAGCAATAACTGAGCTGTAGGCTTTCCAACTATATTGCTTCTGCCTATAACAACAGCTCTTTTACCTGTAAGCTCTACCCCAGTGCTCTTTATTAAATTTAATACACTTAAGGGAGTACAAGGGACAAAGCTAATTTCTCCTTTATAAAACTTTCCATTATTTATGTCCGTTAAACAATCTATATCTTTTTTATGGGAAATTAGTGACGTTACCTTCTTCTCATCAATATGCTTAGGTAAAGGTAAAAAGAGCATAATCCCATCAACTTTTTCATCATTATTAAGCTTAGCAATTAATAAGCAAAGCTCCTCTTCTTTTATACTATCATTTTTTATATGTACCTCTGTATGAACACCTAACTCTGAACATAATTTTTTCACATTGTTTAAATAATAGTGAGAGCCTCCATCCTCTCCAACTATAATAGCTGCAATACAAGGTATTCTCTTACCTGCTTTTAATAGAGAATCTGTAAAAGCCTTAATGTTTTCCTTATATTTAGCTGCCACCGCTCTTCCGTTAATGCTTTCCCCCATTATTACACCTCCTCTATATCTCACAGTCACTATTTGCTATTCTATCCAATACTCCATTAATAAAGGCTACAGATTTTTCCTCTGAATATTTTTTCGCAATCTCTATGGCCTCGTTAATATAAACTGCTGGGGCAGTTTCTCTATCTGTTAAAATTTCATAAATACTACATCTCAATATGGCCAAATTAATCTTAGATATTCTGTTCATCTTCCAATTTATCAAATGCCCTTCTATTATTGAGTCAATCTTATTAATGTTGCTACTTACCCCTTCAACTAAGGATTTAACATATTCCATGTCAATTTCTTCTATATTGCCTTCGTATTGCTCAAAATAATTTTCTATAGCTTCATCAAAGGTGTATTTGTTTATAGACATTTGATATAACAATTTAACAGCTTCTTCTCTTGATAATCTTCTATTCACAACGAAATCCTCCAATATTATAATCTAAATTCTATTATCAACTATATCACAAAAAAAATATACACTAATTTATAAAAATAATAAAGAGTTATAAAAAAACATGGAAAAACCCTCTGAATTAAAACAGAGGGTATCTCATTATTCTTCGATTAAATCTTTATCGTTCTCATTCTTTGGAACAATAACATTTTGTACATATATGTTCACTGCAGACACCTTTAAGCCTGTCATTGTCTCTACTGCCTTTTTTACATTGTCTTGAACAACTTTTGCAATTTCAGGTATCTTTACTCCATACTCAACTCCAACAACTATGTCTATAGAAGCACTGTCTTCTCCTACTGTAACCTTAACACCCTTGGAAGGATTCTTTTTTCCGCCTAGAATTTGAGTTATTCCTCCAGCTAAACCAGTACTCATGCCAGTTATACCCTTTACTTCTGCTGCAGCTAAGCCTGCTATAACGCTTACTACATCATCGGATATTTTTACAATTCCCATGTTTACTGAAGTATTTATATTTTCATCCATAACTGCTCCTCCTTAACTTGCCCAAGGCAATTTAAATCTTATGTATATTATATCAAAGGTAATAATATTTTACAAATATTATTGTCTCAATTCTACTTCCACATCACTTATTTTTGCAACACTTTGCACTACATCTCTTATAATCTTTCCATCGGCTTCTGACAGTTCTTCCTTATCTGTCTTGAGAATTATCCTTGCTTTAGTATAATCATTTTCCAAATAGCAGATAGCATCTTCATAACCTTTTCCTTTTAGATGCTGGGCTATCTTTTTCTCTTGATCCTGGGCCACTACCATTTTGGAATACTTCTCTGCAGCAACGGCCTTTTGCTCATCAGACAAACCATCATCATCTACTACAGCCTTTAAATTAGCCAATGTTTGCTGATCTGTTTGCTCCTTCTGAGCATGAGCAGTAGCAAAGTAACTGCTAGAGTTATTATCTGTTTTTTCTGTAGTCTTAGTATTTTCATTACCGAAGGTTAAAATTCCACCTTCTTCATTAAAACCACTTTCTGCTACCTCCAAAGGTCCATTAACCTTAGCAGCCAATATTCCAGCACATACGATTAGCGCCAATAGTGTAACAATTATACCAGCTTGCTTTTTATTCATTCTAATTCCTCCCATCTAAATATTACTATTGAATTTATATGCAATTAATTCATTGTAAATACCTGTATTTTATAATTTGGAATACCAAACAAACTAGATACAGCTAATACTATATCCTTTTTTATTTTCTCATCATCTGCACCTTCTGCTACTATAATAACTCCTTCAACCTTTGGATTAATTCTCTTTAGCATTACTGGCTTAGTAATATTACCATCAGTAGATACTACTATTTTTGAACCATCGGTATCTTGGGTAATCCTTCTTTCACCTCCTTCATTGTCTTTTTCATTAGTAACACTTTTACTAGTACTTTTTTCTTCTGCCGGTATATATTCTTCACTGCATTGAAAATTTATCATCAAATCCACTTTTCCTATGCCCTTAATTTGAGATAGAGTGGACTTTAATTCCTTTTTTAACTTTTCCTCTATAGATGATAATTCATAATCTTCACTATAAGTATTATTAGTTTTTTTCTCTTCCATTTCTGTTGAAGTACTAACTGCTGCTGTGGGCTGGCCCTTAAAAAAGTTAGATACAATAAGCAGCAACACCCCTAATAAGAAAACCACAACAAGGTTATACATATTTTTTTTAGAAGTCAGTTTATTTATGTACTCCACCAACTTATTTGAGTTCATTTTTATCTCCTCCTATCAATTAATGGATTAGGTTTATTCCTTATCTAACCTATACACCGTTATCTTATCCTCTGGAAGATCCAATAAGCTACTAAGATAACTTCTAACCTCCATACCACCTTCACCGTAATCTAAACTTTCCTTAACACTATTAGTACTAGTACTAATATCAATTTTTTCTATTTTTTTTATGGATCCGTTATTGATTCCTACTGAAATACTTTTTATAACATACTGTCCTGATTCTGAATCATATTCCACATCCGCCTTTACATCACTAACAGTATTGGGATACCTCTCCTTTAATTTATCCTCACAGGTTTTTTCTAAATTCATTTTGAATACATCTAGGGTATTCTTAATATTCTGTTCCCTTAAGTTGCTATTATCATGCAGATATTGTTCTTCTATGGATGTATAAGTTTTATCTATGAAGGTAGTAATATCAGAGCCTTGATTAAGAAACTTAACCAAGGGATTTATAATTACTGTCATGAGAATTAAGCCTAAAACAAACCTACAGTATTTTTTCAAATTATTATCAGGTAGTATCATTTCCACCGCTGTTATAAAGAAAACAGTAGTGCAAACATTAATGACCCATGTCCTTAGTGCTTCCATCATGTCATCACTACCTTTCCTGCTGATGCTAGTATAGAAATCATAATGAAGAAGATTACAGAAACTGAAACCAAACATGATGCTATTAATATCAAGGAATCACCAGCGTTAGTAACACAGTTCACAAACTTTTTGTCGCTAATTGGTTCAATCATAGCAGCGGTAAATTTATACATCATAGCTAATATAAATACCTTTAATATTGGTAATGCCATGATTAAAATAATTAATATTAAACCAAGAGCAGACAGTGAATTTTTTAATAAAATTGAGTAACCTGCTACTGAGCTAATAGCATCTGATAAACATTTACCTATTATTGGTACAAAGTTATCTACTGCAAACTTTGCAGTCTTTACCGTGACCTGATCTATAGTGGTTGCAGTGATACCCCTAATAGTAATAATGGCAATAAAGATTGTCATTATTATTCCTTGTATCCACAAGGCCCATTGATTAATTAACTTAGTAAGCTTACTTATCTTATAATCATCAGAAATATTGTTCACAAACTGCATAATGAAGCCTATCAAGATTAAGGGTATTATAACGGTAGTATATATTCTGGCAGCAACAATAACCCCAGTTACAATAATCGGATTCATAACTGCTGCTTCTGTAACTCCTCCTACACTAGCCACAAGCATTATCAATACTGGAACTAAGGCGGACATAAAGTCGGTCATCTGTTGAATTGTATCCTTAGCTAAATTTACCCCTACTATAAAACTGTGAGAAACTACTATAATCAACACAGAATAACATGCAAAATAAGCTATGTTAGATAAGCCCTCCTTGCTAAAGGCCGTCTGAAGATTATGAAGTAAAGCTGCTACTATGGCTATTACCACTACTATAATCATCAGCTTCGCCGATGCCGCTAATTCCTTGAATAAGTATGTAAGTAACACCTTATAGATATCCTCGTTTGATATTCCCCCGTCTCCTGTCTCTAGAAAGTTTTCAACAAACTCTCTCACATCTAAGTCGTTTAAAATTTCATACTTGCTCTTCATATTGGTTATGTAATTATATAAGCTTTCTATTTTCTCTTCCTCATTTATACTTATTCCTTCATGCTCCACAGCTAAAGCCTTTATAGGGATTATTAGAATAAGTATAAATGTTAATATTAGTATTACTTTCTTCATTTTTTCACCTACATTATCTTTAGAATTGATTGTAATACCGCCATTAGTATTGGTATGGCTAATACTAAAATAAGTATTTTACCTGAAAACTCAACCTTTGATGCCAAACTATTTTCTCCAGCGTCCCTGCATATTTCACTACAGAAGGAGGCTAAATAGGCAATACCTAATATTTTTAGTACTGTATTCAAATAAACAAAATCTATATTTGCCTTTAATGACAGCTGTTCTAAAAATTGAAGGACTGCAGTTACTTTTGATAGCATAAAAAGGAATATCGATAATCCTGCCACTATACTAATTTGAACTGCTATATCATTTCGTCTGTCCTTGAATATTAAAACAATAAATAAGGCTACAAAAGCAAAAGCAACAATCTTAATTATTTCCATATAATCACCTACAATTGGAACATGACCTTTACGTCATTAAAGAGCTTTGCTATTAAGCTAATAACCATCATTAAAATAATTACAATGCCTGCTAAATTAGTAATTGCAGCAATATCATCCTTCCCATTGCTTTTTAACACCTTATCAAGAACAATTAATACTACTCCAGTAGCACCTATTTTAAACAACAAAGAAATATCTAACATCCCACCATACCTCCATTAAACTAGTAAAATAGCTACAGCCGCACCTAAGGAAAACCCTAAATACCGATACATCTTAATATTCTTGTCCACATTTGCCTCTAAGGACTGTATCCTAGTCTTTAGGTTATGCTCTGCTAGACTAAATATCTTTTTATGTCCTTCTAAATCAGACTCACCTAAAGCTTTTGCTAAATCTAGCAATATGTCCTTATCTTCTTTGTCTACATAAAGCCCATCTATCTCTTCATTTAAAGTCTTATGAAAAGCATCGTAAACTGAATCCGAGCTATTATATTGCAATAAATTTGATACCTTATTAAACAAGGTACTTATTGGGTATTTACTCTTTTGAGCTACACTTAGGCAAGCCTCTGGCAGTGCTGTCCTTGTAAAGAAAATTTCATTTTCCAGTTGAATTAAAGCTCCTTCTAAATCTTTTAGTTGCAACAGACGTTTTCTAGTAAACTCTGCAACCATAAAACCTATAACAGTAGAGGCAGATACTATTAAAACAGCTCCAAATATTTTAATCATATTGCTTCCTCCAAATATAATCTTTTTTCGTAAAATCATATATACCTTCCAGGGTGCCTACACCCTTTCTATTACTAAGAATCACTGCTCTTCTAAAAACATGATTATTTATTAAATCCTTAAAAACCACTCTGCTATAAAAGTCATCCAAACCATTGCCATGAATAGTAGTAATTAAATTTACCCCACAGCTCAGAGCCGATAATATGCTTTCCATGTCCCTATATGTACCAATTTCATCACAGACAATTAGCTCCGGTGACATACTTCTAATAGCCATCATTATACCTTCACTTTTCAAGCAATTATCCAAAACATCCGTACGGATACCCACATCCATCTGTGGTACACCATCACAACAAGCAGCCAGCTCACTTCTTTCATCAATTATACATACTTTTTTTCCGCTAAATTTGAAGGCTCTCATACCTGTAGAAATGTTTCGTGCTATATCTCTAAGTATGGTGGTCTTACCACATTTAGGCGGAGAAATAATAATAGTATTTAGCACCTGCTCTCCCTCTATGAGAAAAGGCATAAGCTTATCTGAACAGCCTAGTATTTCTCTCGATACTCTGATATTTATAGATCCAATATTTTTGATTGTTTTAATCTTATTATCTTCAATAACACACTTGCCACAAATCCCTACTCTATGCCCTCCCCTTATGGTAATAAATCCTTGTTTTATTTCCTCTTCAAAGGCATATAAGGAATAGTTGCTTATCCTTTGCATCACTGTTCTTAGATCCTCTTGTGTAGCATCATAGTTTAAAATTTTCTCCTCGCTATCTACACACAAGATAATAGGACGGTTTATTTTCATCCTTACTTCCTGTAATCCATGTAAATTTTCTACAGTCATTACAAGCTTCTGAATCTTCTGTGGTAATATACTCAAAATTTCATTGGTATCCATATGTTTCATCTCACTCTAAACACTAAGTTTTAGAGTAATGTTTCACCTCCCTTCATATTAATTTTTATTTAGAATGGAGGTAAATTATTACAAACAAAAAGAAAATCCTTAAGTATTTTTACTTAAGGATTTTCCTAAAAATAATAATTAATCATTTGAATTAGGTGTTACATCACTTATTAAATTATAAGTACAATTAGGACATTCTATTTGTTCTTTATTGTTCACAATTGATTTATCTATGTATATTGTTTCTCCACACCGGTGACATATAAACTCTACAAAATCATCATCGTCGAAACTAGCTTCTGCTTCATCGTATATATCATCACCAATATACATCTCTAGCTCTTCCTGCCTTAATTCAATTTCATCAATTTTGTCACCTATATCCTCCATTAGCTTCAACATAGCTGACAAAACTTTTCCTTCCTTTGTATCTAAATCAATTGCGAGTCCATCCATCATACCACGAATATAGGCTACTTTTGCTTTTATCGTGTCCATATAATACACCTCTTATTAGTGCATACTTTGAAAGCTATTACACTCTTTCCATATATTCGCCAGTTCTTGTATCTATTCTTATAATATCTCCTTCGTTAACAAACAATGGAACATTTACTGTTGCACCAGTTTCTACTTTTGCAGGTTTAAGTGTATTTGTTGCAGTATTTCCTTTAAATCCAGGCTCTGTTTCAACTACCTGAAGTTCTACAAAGTTTGGAGCTTCAACTGAAAAAGCTTCTCCTTTATAAAACTTAATAATAGCAAACATATTTTCCTTTAGATATTTTATAGCCTCTTCAACTTTTTCATAGTTTAGAGGAATTTGCTCAAAGGTCTCCTGATCCATGAAATAATATAATTCACCATCAGAATACAAGTATTGCATTTCTTTTCTTTCAATTACAGCTTCTTGCATTTTTTCTGTTGGGCTAAAAGTTCTATCAGTAACTCCACCTGAAATAACATTTCTAAGTTTAGTTCTAACAAAAGCAGCACCCTTACCTGGCTTTACATGCAAAAAGTCAACAACTGTATACACTTGTCCATCTAACTCAAAAGTGGTCCCTTTTCTTAAATCTCCTGCTGAAATCATTCAGTATCCCTCCAAATATTAAATTCGTTAATATTATTACCTTATTAGGTGTATTAATACCAGTTAACACATAATACTACCTTTTTATAGTACAAACCAATGATATTTTATCAAAACTTATAGATATTTGCAAATATAATTTTACAACGATTACTTTGTAAGGT
>Ga0209537_1001973_pt1 | contig 21581 bp, 20 predicted proteins | sample BioPla4DNA1_FD_187698 | JGI IMG/M metagenome (GOLD analysis project Ga0209537, IMG submission 187698) | Biogas fermentation microbial communities from Germany - Plant 4 DNA1 (SPAdes) (version 2) | ecosystem: Engineered > Bioreactor > Anaerobic > Digestate | place: Bielefeld, North... | reverse complement strand
TTTTTCAGCAAGTTGTACTCATGTTTGGCAATCAGGAAAATTTCAAATCTGCAGTTCTCTTATCAGTGAAATCGTCTCCTGATGCTGCACTGTTCATGACTCCAGGTATTCCCGTGTGCACGACAGATACTCGAATGCAAACTCCGGATCGGACGAGATCCTGAACGTTATCTCAAGATGCTCATTTACATTAAGTATCTCATCATAATCCTCCCGCAGTAATATCTCCAGCAAAACTTCATGGAAGTCTGCGTCGGCATTTCTGTCACCCACGAAATCATACATGGCTTTCATGTTTTCTCCGACACTGCCGTATGGCTCACCAAAATCGTCGAATTCGTAAAAGTGGAACCCGTCAAAGGAGGCGGTGAAAGTTCCCCTGTCATCCCCTGAAATGCTTTTGAGCCGATAATAGGTGCCTCCGTGCATATCCCAACCGGTGGCTTTATATATCCCATTTTTATAATCAAAATACATGCTGCGCCGATGCTTGTATTCCAGCCCCGGAAGCAGCCGTCCGGCCGTTTCGTCGAACAACTCTGCATCAAAAAAGTAGTATCCTTCTTCATCGTGCTCAAAATAGTTTGCCATATAATATATAAAAGCGGTCAGCCCGTCCCAGTCGAGGGTTTTTCCCGGGCCGAACTCCGGCAGCAGTCGCAGCTCATACCTGTGGTTAGGCCCCTTATATCCGTGGCTTTCGCCCTGGTAATCCAGGAACAGCCTGATAAGCTCCCCGGTTACGGCAGGGGAGACGTTGTCCTTGAGCGCATCCCTGATCCTGTCTACGGCATTCATGCCGGATGCTTCCTGATCAGCATTATCCGGATCCAGGCCTGCTTCCTGCTGCCCGCCGGGATTGACGGGGATCTGCGTATCTTCAGCATCCCCAGGCACATCGGCATCCTTTCCCGTTTCCTGCGGCTCCCCCGGCCCGTCGGAAGTTCCCGGATCATCGGTGCCATCCGGCATACCAGTATCATTAACAGGCGGGATATCCGTTCCTGTCCCGTTGCCCGCCCCTGTTCCGGTATCCGTTCCTGCCCCGGTACTCGCATCTTCCCCGGTATTCGTCCTGCCAGCATCCCCGCATGACACAAGCAGGCATAAAATCACCAGCATGACTATCACAGCCGTACTTCTTTTCAAAAGCTGTCTTCCACATATATCCATACCCATCAAAATTACCCCCTCACCCGGACGCAGGCGTTTCACCTGAACAACTGCATGAGCCAGTTTTTGATCATCACATCGAAAACCATGCCGAAAAGGAAATTCCATGTGAATACTATTATAAACGTCAGCCTCCGGAACAGCATATTGAACCGGAATATTGCATTCAACCCTCTTGTCATTATAGCCGCGGCCCATATATTGATTATCATGAAAAATATCAATGCCAGGTTCACCAGCAGCGCAGAGCTGTCCTCTGTGATGAAGCGGGTATACCAGAGATTATAGGCCAGCGATACCGGGATAATTATAAAATGCGACATTATATATATCTTCATCACTTTTATCACCGAGGGCCGAAGCGGGGGCTGTTCATCCTCCTTGCCGATGCCGGTGGTACTGACGAACTGGATCTCTTTTCTTTTAAGATATCTGAAGATATCAAAAAGGGGCACGCTGATGCATATAACATCGACAAAACCCAGAAGCAGCAGCACCAGGACGGCCATCCCTGCATTGTATACTATGTCGGGCACCGACTTGTCCGTAAACAGTTCCTTTATAATAAACTTCACATCCGGAAGCAGAAAGTCGATGACCCCTATGAGCACGATTCCCGCTATAAGCGTTGCCTTCCTGTCTGTCAGCTTTTCATACAGGCTGATCGGGTAAGCCAATATGTCCATCAGTTTTTTCTTCAATTTGTCCATATCTTCTCCTTTGCAATGGTTACAACTATGTACACTATCCTTTTCTTAACTGCATCCTGATTATAATATAGCTTGCAGGCAGCAAAATCAACGGTATTCCAAGGAGGACCAATGCCGGCAGCAGCATCACAGACACATCATCCGGGGCCAGCAGCAGACTGTTTAACGCATTCAAAGCCCACCCCTGCGGTGTCAGCAGCGATAAAAACCTTATCTTTTCCGGCATCTCGATAAAATTCCAGAAGCAGCCTCCCATAAATCCTGTGAGCAGTGCTATCACAGGTGCGCCTGCCTGGAGCTGGGCCTGTGTCTTCAGTACTGATGAAAGGAACATGCTGATGGCTATAACAGCCAGCAGATACGTCAGCAGTGCCAGATAAGACAATATGCCATTGAATAGCACAATGTCGAAAAACACTTTCAGGATGATGCTGAACATCATGATCTGCAGGATACCGGCAGCCAGCAGTGCCAGGATGCTGCCTCCAAAGGACACTGCAACTGCGCCGTGTCCGGCTCCCAGCCTTTTTATCGTGCCATTGGTCCTTTCTTCCACAAGCCAGCCGCTTCCAAACAGCATGAAGAACATTATGAATGCTGTTATCAGCCCGGCAGATGAAGCAGTCGCTGCCGGCATCGAAACCCTGTCCACAGGTTCGGCGGCAGTCCCCCTGAGCTCTCTGTAGTCTATGGTCATCAGCGGCTCCGGTTCCCAGAATGAGTCCGCATATGCCTCTACTTCATCTCTGAAGTCGCTTCCCATATCCATCCCCAGCTCGCTGTACTTGCTTATCACATCGTTGGCGGCCATGCTGTTCATTATTATCCTGATTGCTTCGCCTGCCACTACTTCTCTGGTGAAATCCGCCGAATATGATGACGGAGAACTGTACATTTCTATCAGACCATCGCTCTCTCCCCGCTCTATGGATCCCGCGAAGCCGGGCTTTATGATAAAGATCTGTTCTACCTGGCTGTTCTCCAGCATCTTCTCTGCTTTTTCCCTGTCTGTGATAACAAGATCGATACCTTCCTTGCCTGTCAGCCTGTCCATCAGCAATGATGAACTGATGCTCCGGTCTTCATCCACCATGGCGACAGGTATAGTGTTCAGCTTCTCATATCTGAGCGCATATCCTGCAGAGACGGTTATCAGCAGAGGTATAATTATCATCGCTGCAAAGAACAGCTTGTCTGCCAGCATCATTTTTAACTTGTAAAACGCAACTGACAATAGTCTTATTTTGCTTACCTCCTTCTGGCAAACCGTATCATAAAAGCAGATACAGCGAACAGGATCAGGGCCATCAGTGCAAGCACCATGGCATGTGTGCCGGTATCTGTAACACTGCTGCCAGAAAACAGTACCATGAAGCCCTCCATCGCCCATCTGTTTATCGTAAGCACACTGATCCGGCGGATGCTCTCAGGCATAGATGTCAGCGGATATATGCTCCCGCCCAGTACGGCCATCAGCAGTATCCCGAGGTTCCCGATGATGTCGGCCGAAGCCGGGGTCGGCGAGATCGAGGCAGTAAACACGGACCAGGCACTGACTGCAAGGATGATAGCCCCAAACAGTATAAGCACATCCCTGACCGGCGCCCCCCAGTAGTTGTTGAAAAGTCTTGATGTCATCAGTATTATGATGCCAAACTGGATCACCAGCAGCATGATGGAAACCAGCAGCTTTGACAGGACCACCTTCCACATCCTCACCGGTGTCGCAGCAAGCCGTGCTGTGATACCGCCGGCCCTTTCCGATACGAGCATCTTCATGCCGGGCATTCCGGCAAACATCATGAAGACCACTATGAGAGCAGCCGTGAAGTATTCAGCCGGTGTGACACTTGACCCGTTTTCCGCTTCCACGGATTCGAATACGGCTGTTCTCGCCAGTGCTGTAAGCATATAGTCCATAACGGCTTCATTGAATCTGGCATCCAGCTCACTGTCCGACAAACCGGCCTTATTGTCATAATGCCAAATGGTATTTATGGCGCCCTGTGCCGCCGTCACGAGGTTGGCGGCGCTCTGCGCCGTATTTTTCACTATATATGCCTGGAGAGGCATTGCACCATTCCCCACCACAGTGACCGGTCTGTTCTCGCCAATGGCCACACTGTTGGTGAAATCCTCCGGGATGATGATTACTCCGCCGACTTCCTTGTCGGCCAGATATCGTAGCGCATCCTCCTCGTCCATCACTATCACATGGCTGAATATACCGATATCCTCAATCTGATGGATCAGCATCCTGGTCTGCGTCGTGTTCTCTTTGTCCACAAGGGCTATGGGGAACGGCTCTATGAAGCTGCTCTTTTCCAGATACTGCGACAGCGCATATGTGAAAAAGGATATAAAAAGCAGAGGAGCGGCCAGCAGCAAAACACATGCCTTCCAGTCCCTGAGAATCAGTCTTATGTCATTTTTGAGCAGCGCCGCAAAAGAAACCATACTGTTTATCCGACCCCCGCCATGACAGTATTTTACCAACCCAACAGCGCATCGAATATATATTTGTTGTTCAGATAAAATGACCCGAAGGATGCCATGATATCCTTCTCAAGCTTGTCAAGATCCTCACCCGAAGCTGTGTACAGATCCATCACCGCAGATTCATCAGGATCCGGCAGCGAGAAGTCCTCTATGCCGAAGCTGTCCTCAACCGCTATGCTCATTGTGGCGGAAAAACCGCTGATCCCCAGGAAAGGGAGATCCGCATCCAATGTTATCTCAGTGGTTCTGTTGGACTTGTTCAGTTTCCTGTTGCTCCAGGATGCATTGTCGATGACTGCGATTATATTCCCTTCACCAACATCTCCGGATATGTCTGCCTCCAGCTTGATGTTGCTGAGACGCTTCAGCGTCTTCTCATCTGTCCTGTCGGAAATATCGATGCCAATATCAATCTCCGATCTTTCACTGCCCTCTGTGATCGCATAGTCGATATCTATACGGCCTTCCTTTTGAGAACTTTCTGATTCTTCGACAGCCGATCTTATGGACAACTCGGTGGTCCTTCTGATCTCTTCTGCACTGCCCGGGTCATACTCCCTGAAGGCGATCCCGACATGCTTATATCCTGCGGTGCCGTTGCCCATAGCTATGTCAGTCCTGAACGATGCGCCGCCTTCAGTGTTGAGGAAATCCAGGCTGACTTCTCTGTAAACGATATTTCCGCTCTTGTCCAGCAGCACACTCATTTTTATCCCGTCACGCAGGCGATATGATGCCGCAGCCTTCAGCAGATTTCCCCTGAACTCCTCCATATCCCCGCCGGTATTGAGCTTTTTCAGTATCTCCCGCTCATAATCGCTCAGCACCATAGCTCCGGTTTCGTCCATGAAGCCGAACAGCCGGAACAATCCCGCATCATCCAGCAATCCTGAAATACTGGCAAAATTGCCGTAAGTATAAAGCAGCAATCCATCATCATTGGCTATGGCTGTCAACAGTTCCCTGAGCAGCGATGTCGCATTTTCCTCATCGAGCCTGACCAGTACTTCTCTGCCCCCTGCCATTCCTCCGCCGAAGTTGATGGTTTTCTGGCCATTATCGGCGACTGCCCCGCCCTGGAGATATCCTGAGTATATATCGGCCAGCTTTTCGGCAGAGTTCCTGAAAGTGCTGAGCTCAAAAGAAAGATTTGCTGCCAGCTCTCTGCCGCTGATCAGCTTCAGTGGTTTGACAGGTATTGAAAACTTGTCGTAAAGCCCTTCAAGGTCATCACGCTTTACACTGAAATATCTGTCCGGCAAAAAATCCGGGACCGACAGCCATATGGTCTGCGGGTCTGAGAATAATCGGGCGTTGAGGAAAGGTGCTCTTTCGAGAAGCAGATCCGCTTCCGTGATCGAAATCCCTTTTACCGGGTGGGTTTTGGTCTTGACTATGAGTTTGGATTTGTCCAATATCCCGGTTACAGCACCTGAATCATCAAACCCGAAGGATTCCAGACCTCCTGCGATTTTCAGCGACAGCTCGGTCCTGGTGCTGTATGCCTCTTCCATATACGGTTTGTATTTCTCTTTAAGAGAAGCATATTGCTTCCCAATATTGTCAGCCATTTCCCCGAACAGCTTCTTTTCTGCATCCAAATACAGTTCCTCCGTGCTTTTTCGCGTCAGCACCGACCATGCAGTGTATACAACTGCAGCAATGATTATTGCTACTGTTATGATAAGGATCAGCTTTTTCGTACGGGTACTCACAGACATCACTCCTATACTTATCCTGCATTCTCACCTGACAGCTTCAACAGCACCGTCTCCAAATCATCTGCCCCATTGGCCCGTTTCAGTTCATCCGTCGGCCCCGTCGCGAGGATCCTGCCTTTGTCCATGATCGCTATCCTGTCGCAGATCGTTTCCAGTTCATCGACATAGTGGCTGGTGAATATTATGGTCCTGCCCTCTTTTTTCAGTGCCGACAGTGCATCCAGTATAAAGCCGCGGGACTGGATATCGACACCGACCGTCGGCTCATCCATCAGCAGGATCCTTGGATGGTGCATCAATGATACTGCAATATTCAGCCTTCTCTTCATGCCTCCCGAGTACCGGGATACCCTGTCCTTTATCCTGTCTTCAAGTCTGACGATCCCGACGGCCTCCCTGATCCTCTCCTTTTTGAGCTTTCCCCGGAGCCCATATATACCGGCCCAGAAATCCAGATTATCCCTGCCGGAAAGCATCGGATACAAAGCTATATCCTGCGGCACATAACCTATCTCGCCCTTCACTTTCTCAGGCTGCTCACGGACGCTGTATCCGTTCACTATGATGTCCCCGGCTGTCGGTCTCAGAATTGTGGCCAGTATAGACAGGAATGTGGATTTGCCTGCCCCATTGGGGCCGAACAGGCCAAAAATCTCGCCCCTTTCGATATTGAAGGACAGGTCCTGCAGTGCCGTTGTCCTGCCGTATTTTTTTGTAAGTTCTCTTACCTCAACAGCAATATTTCCCATATCCACATCTTCCTCAGCTTCCCTGTCCGCCTGACCCCTGCCGGCTTTCTGCCGGTATGCGGAGCATCATGCGGTCGACGATTTGGTTACGCATCTTTACAACTGCATGTACAAGCACTATTTTACCATATCAGACCTGTTCTGAATATCTGCATTGAAACGAAATGTATGATAATATATACTTGTCTATGGTTATATATTACCAGAGAACTGGTTTTGGAGGCAAAATTTATGTACCCGCTTAAATTCAAGCCATTATATAAAGATTATGTGTGGGGCGGCAGAAACCTGGCATCGCTGGGCAAGCCTCTGCCTGCAGAGGGCAATGTGGCTGAGAGCTGGGAAATAGCATGCCATAAAAATGGCTCCAGCATCGTGGCAAACGGGAAATATGCAGGGACTCCTCTGCCTGAACTGGTAAAAACACTGGGCAGGAGGCTGATAGGTGAGGCATTGCCACAGCAGGATATCGATAAGTTCCCACTGCTGATAAAACTCATAGATGCGCAGGAAAACCTGTCAGTCCAGGTCCATCCTGATGACGAATATGCATTTGCAAACGAGAACGGTGAATATGGCAAGACTGAAATGTGGTACATAATCAGCGCAAAACCCGGTGCAAAGCTTGTGTATGATGTCATGCCGGGCACCTCCCGCGAAAGCTTCGCAGAAGCTGTGGCAGCAAATGATGTGGAGCGCTGTCTCAATACCATGGAGGTGTCTGCCGGCGATGTCATCTACATACCTGCGGGCATGGTCCATGCCATAGGCAAAGGGATCATCATTGCGGAAATCCAGCAAAACTCGGATACGACTTACAGGGTATACGACTACGGCAGAGTCGGAAGGGAACTGCATATAGAGAAGGCCCTCGATGTCATAGATTTTGGTTCGGCAGGCAGCGGCAAAAAGTGCTCCGGCATAACACTTCCGCTTTCCTCCGGCGGGAAGCGCAAGATAGTAGTGTCCAACCGCTACTTCTGCACAGAGATATACGATATCGGCGGTTCGGCCGATGAAATTGCCAACGGCAGCAGATTCCACACTTATGTGTTTGTATCGGGAACAGGCACCATTGTATGGGAAGGCGGCCGGCTGCCCGTCAGGGCAGGCGAATCCGTGCTGATCCCCGCCGCCATGGGCAGATACACTCTTGAAGGCAACCTGACAGCGTTGAAGACTTTCAAGCCGGATCTTGAGAAGGATGTTATACACCCGCTGAAAGAAGCGGGATTTGAGGAAGATCTGGTTTTCTCTGAAATAGCAGGCCTCAGGGAAGCCCTGCAGTACGGGTCGAAAGAGTCTGCCTTGTGAAAGGCAGGACCGGATTCGTCAAAGCCCGGCCTGGCAAAGGATCGGCCCCGCTTTATTTCCACGGGGAATAATAAAAAGCCGCCCTGTACTTTTACAGGACGGCTCTTTTACTATGCTGTTCAGTCTTCCGACTGTCGGCAATTACCTGTTCATTGCCTCTTCGATGGCAACTGCCACTGAAACAGTAGCGCCTACCATCGGGTTGTTGCCCATGCCTATGAGTCCCATCATCTCAACATGAGCAGGTACTGACGAAGACCCGGCAAACTGGGCATCGGAATGCATCCTGCCCATGGTATCGGTCATGCCGTAAGAAGCGGGACCTGCAGCCATATTGTCCGGATGCAGCGTTCTGCCTGTGCCGCCGCCGGAAGCAACTGAGAAGTACTTCTTGCCCATTTCAACACATTCCTTCTTGTAAGTACCTGCCACTGGATGCTGAAATCTTGTCGGGTTGGTGGAGTTGCCGGTGATGGAAACGTCCACTTTTTCGTGGTGCATTATTGCAACGCCTTCCCGCACGTCATCTGCTCCATAGCATTTTACTCTGGACCTCTCACCCTTTGAATAGGGAGTTTCCTTCAATATCTCAAGCTTACCTGTGTGATAGTCGAATTTGGTCTCTACATATGTGAAGCCGTTGATCCTCGAGATAATCTGGGCAGCATCCTTTCCAAGGCCGTTGAGTATTACCCTCAGGGGTTCCTTTCTCACCTTGTTGGCGGATCTTGCGATGCCTATGGCTCCCTCTGCCGCAGCAAAGGATTCATGTCCTGCCAGGAATGCAAAGCATTTGGTTTCTTCACGCAGCAGCATGCCTCCAAGCCTTCCGTGGCCCAGACCGACCTTTCTTTCATCTGCGACCGATCCCGGGATACAGAATGACTGCAGCCCTTCACCTATGGCCTCTGCAGCATCGGCAGCCTTCGTGCAGCCTTTCTTTATAGCTATGGCAGCACCGGCGATATAAGCCCAGCATGCGTTCTCAAAGCATATCGGCTGTATTCCCTTTACGATGCCGGCAACGTCGATACCCTTGTCATCACAAATCTTTTTGGCTTCTTCAAGCGAGGCAATGCCGTAATCGGCCAATACAGCATTAACCTGATTTATCCTTCTTTCATAACTTTCAAACAATGCCATGTCTTTGACCCTCCCCTGATTATTCTTCTCTCGGATCGATGATCTTTACTGCATCATCAAACCTGCCGTACTTGTTGGTTGCCTTCTTGACAGCTTCATTGGCATCCATGCCCTTTTTGATCATATCCATCATCCTGCCGAGGTGTACAAATTCATAGCCTATGATTTCACTGTTCTCATCGAGTGCGATGCGGGTAATATAGCCTTCAGCCGTTTCCAGATACCTGGGACCCTTGGCCAGTGTTCCGTATACAGTCCCCACCTGGCTCCTCAGACCTTTCCCCAGATCCTCGAGAGCCGCTCCGACAGGAAGTCCGCCTTCTGAAAAAGCAGTCTGGCTCCTGCCGTAGACTATCTGGAGGAACAGTTCCCGCATCGCTGTATTGATAGCATCACAGACCAGGTCTGTATTCAAAGCTTCAAGCAAGGTCTTGCCCGGGAGTATTTCAGATGCCATTGCAGCCGAATGTGTCATACCTGAGCATCCCAGCGTCTCGACCAATGCTTCCTGTATTATCCCGTCCTTGACATTCAGCGTGAGCTTGCAGGCTCCCTGTTGAGGTGCACACCATCCCACTCCATGTGTAAGGCCGGAAATGTCCTTGATCTCTTTGGCTTTTACCCATTTCCCCTCCTGAGGGATCGGTGCCGGACCATGGTTCGGCCCTTTTGCCACACACGTCATTTTTTCAACCTCATGTGAATAAATCATTCTATGACCCCTTTCATATATGGTTTTAGACCGGTATCTGTCAGCCGGCCATCTATTGCCGGTTTTCCGGGACTGCCGGCTTTCTCAGCACATCGTGAGAAAAGCCTGGCAGACATGCCAAGTTTTATTTTACTACATTATTGTCAGAATGTATATGTTAATTTTTTATCATAATCGAGGAAACACTGACACACTCTTTTTTACGCCTTCTACAGCAATTATTGTATCCGGTTGAAGAAAATCCACAGGAATAGTAGTATAATGATAATAACACAAAAACAGCGATTTTCCTGCAATGAACAGACCGATGCAGGAACGCACACCGTACCAAAGGTCCGTTGTCCTTTTGCGACGGGTCAAACAGGGGGTTGGAAGATGAGGACATCAGCAAAGCTGCTGGCGATCCTGCTTGTGTTTTCAGTTCTGACAGCGTGCAGTCTGAGCCGCGGTGACAGACATGTCAAAAAAGGACTGAAGCTGTATCTGGATGGGGAATATGAACAGGCGGTCAGTGAATTCGAGAAGGCCGTCGAATCGGGAGTAAAAAAATACAGTCTGACAGACCTTTACGAGGTGTTGGGCAGCTGCTATCTGGATATGGACAGGTATGACGAAGCAATAGACACATTCACTAAAGCCACGGAAACAGACGGTGGTTCCGTATCGGCCTGGGTCAGCCTCGGGATCGCGTACAGGCAGCACGGCGATCTGGATAAGGCTGAGGAATGCTACGCCAGAGCGCTGGAAATCGATCCTGAGTACGCTGAACTGCGTTCCAGTCTCGGAACACTTTATATAGTAAAAAATGAGCCCGAAAATGCTATCCGGGAATTCGAAAAAGCACTGGAGCTGGATCCTGACCTGGCTGTGACTTACGGCAATGCCGCATTGGCTTATGCTATGACAGGGAACTGGGACAAGGCTGATGAATACCTGATGCGCTCAGAGGAACTGGGATACAGGAATGCAGATGAGTTGAGGGAGATGATCGAAACGTACAGGTAACAGGCAGTCCCGGGATCTGATCCGTACTGTTCCGGAACTGTTCAGTATAAAATCCGGTTGAGCAAATCAGAAATATATCCGGTCATATGTCCGGCATCAAAAGGAGCTGATTCGGTGGATAGATGGCAGTATCAGACAGTCCGGTTCGATTTGAAAGGTTTTATGGGAGGTATCCTCGATCTGGATGCGTTTCAGACCGAGTTGAATTCACTGGGGGCAGATGGCTGGGAGCTGGTTTCCTGTTTCGACACCAACATGTCGCAGGGTCAGTCCCGTTATGTGATCGCAGTGTTCAAGCGGAAATATTAGAGATGCATATAATCAGGACACCCGGATCCGGTCAGGGCGGCTATCAAAGGCCAGGTAATCCTGTTCCGGAGGGTGCACAAATATAAAGCGGGGAGAATCAGCGGGATGAAGCATCATATAATCGGTCATGACGGCGCAGAGGTATCAAATGGGTTCATTACAGATTATGATCTCTATTTGTTCAATGAAGGCAGCCATCACAGGATATATGAAAAGCTGGGAGCCCACCCTGTGACAGTGGACGGTCGGGCCGGCACACACTTTGCAGTCTGGGCACCCAATGCCAAAGGTGTCAGCCTGGTCTGCAACTATAATCATTGGGACGGCCGCGCCCACCCGATGACTCCGGTGGGGAGCTCAGGTGTATGGACTGTCTTTATCCCCGATATACATCCCGGCGAAGTATACAAGTACGAAATAAGGACGCAATCAGACGAGATCCTGCTGAAAGCAGATCCCTTCGCTTTTTACAGTGAACTCCGCCCGGGTACGGCATCGATAGTCTGCCAACTGGATACATATGAATGGCATGATGACGAGTGGATAAAAAACAGGGATGCCGGCAGCACCTTCGACAAACCGGTATCCATATATGAAGTGCACCTGGGGTCATGGGCTCGTGCCGCTGACAACAGCTTCCTCACATACAGGGATCTCGCCGACAGACTGGTGTCATATGTCAGGGATATGGGTTTCACCCACATAGAACTGCTGCCGGTGTCTGAGCATCCCCTCGATGATTCATGGGGGTATCAGGTCACCGGATACTATTCAGTCACCAGCCGCTACGGACGCCCGGAGGATTTCATGTACCTGGTCGATCAGTGCCACCGCCACGGCATCGGCGTAATCATTGACTGGGTACCTGCCCATTTCCCGAAGGATGCTCACGGACTTGCAAGATTTGACGGAACAGCGCTGTATGAGCATCTGGATCCCCGCAAGGGTGAGCACCCCGACTGGGGTACCCTGATATTCAACTATAATCGTAATGAGGTCAGGAGTTTCCTTATTTCCAATGCGGTATTCTGGTTTGAGAAATACCATGTGGATGGCATCAGGGTGGATGCTGTCGCGTCCATGCTTTATCTGGATTACGGGAGGAAAGAGGGCGAATGGATCCCCAACGAATACGGCGGGAACCAGAATATCGGAGCGGCTGAGTTTCTGAAGCAGCTCAATTCGGCGGTATACGAATATTTCCCCGGGATCATGATGATCGCTGAGGAGTCCACTACCTGGCCGATGGTGACAAAACCGCCTCACACAGGTGGTCTGGGGTTCTCATACAAGTGGAACATGGGCTGGATGAATGACTATCTCAGGTATGTGAGCATGGACCCGGTCTACAGGAAATACCATCATGAACTGATAACCTTCTCCATCATGTATGCAATGAACGAAAATTTCATCCTGGTGCTGTCCCATGATGAGGTGGTGCACGGCAAACGCTCGATGATCGGCAAGATGCCAGGTGATTACTGGCAGAAATTTGCCGGGCTCAGGGTAACTTACGGATATATGTTTGGCCATCCGGGGAAAAAGCTGATGTTCATGGGTAACGAGTTTGGCCAGTTCATCGAATGGAATTTCAAACAGAGCCTTGACTGGCACCTGCTCGATTATGAGATGCACCGCAAGCTCAGGGATTTCGTGCGGGATCTGAATAAGCTGTACAGGACTGAAAAGGCCATGTATGAGGTGGATTTCAGCTACGACGGATTTGAATGGATCAACTGCGATGACCGGGACAACAGCATAGTGTCCTTCCTGCGCAAGGGGTCAAAGCCTGAGGATACTCTGGTGTTTGTATGCAATTTCACTCCTGTTGCACGCAGCAGCTACAGGGTCGGTGTTCCATTCAAAGGGTTCTACCGGGAAATCCTGAACAGTGATTCCGAGATATACGGAGGCAGCAATGCGGGCAACTTCGGCGGGGTCCGCTCAAATGAAGCGGGACATGACAAGCAGCCTTATTCCATCGATATATGCGTGCCGCCGCTGGCGGTCGTGATATTCAAGCCGGAGATACAATGAGGGATCTGAAATGAAGCCGGGGAGTGAATGAGCCGGACTGCAGCTGTTCGCGAAGCAGCTTCAATGCGGATCAGTCATCCCCCGCCATTTTCTATACACTTTCACTCCAATATATTCTCAAGCCTGTCGAAGCTTTCGCGGGTCATCAGAGCATCCCTGTCTGTTCCCTTCAGCTTCACGATATATGTCCAGCGCCCATAAGGATAGATTTTGTCGATGTAGTTGATATTTATTATGTATGACTTATGACATCTGATAAACATGCTTTCATCCAGCTTCTGTTCCACATCACCCAGATTGTCTGATGTGACGAATCTGTCCTGGACCGTATATATCGCTGTCGCCCTGTCTTCTCTCTGTACCAGGATTATTTCCTCCATATCGACAAAACTTATGCTTTCCTTATTCCTGATTATGAGCTTTCTGGGGACATTAGCCGACCTGATCACCTTGTTCTCTGAAACGTCCTGCCGGAGACTGCTTATGCCTTTTATCCTTTCCAGCGTCTGCCCGAGCCGCTGCAATTTGAAGGGCTTCACAAGATAGTCGAATGCATATACCTCAAAAGCCTCCGGCATATATCCCTCGTGGGCTGTCGCAAAGATGATGATGGCCCTGGGGTCTATGTCAGCAATCCTTTTTGCACATTCGGTGCCCGTCATGACCGGCATTTCGACGTCCAGGAAGACCACTTCCGGGCGCTGCGATTCAAAAATGCGGAGGGCAGCACCGCCGTCCTCCGCTTCACCTGCAATAACGAAACCGCCGTATTTTTCCACAGCTTTTTTCAATACAAGCCGCATACCGCTGTCATCATCGGCTATCAAAACTCTGATGCTCAAAACCTGTCTCCTTTTCTCAAACATTTTGGCTTTCCAAGCACCTCTGACAGAATGATCCCCCTTAGCAGCTCTTCTTCTGAAGACAGCAGCGCCGGACCTGCTGAATATGGAGAAGCGGCATTGCTTTTCCCGCGGGCGTCATTATCTCTGATGACTTTATCTGATATTTGGTTTCTATCTGATATTTCCTGTAAAGTATCGGCCTTTGTCTGTCCGCCTTTAGCGGATACCTCTGACTGGTGCTTCATATCTTCTGCAGGCTGAATGCCAGTCTGTCCGGATCTGGCACTTGCCTGACTCTGCCGACTCTGGACATTATATGCTCTCTGAGGCACCCGCCGTACACCTGGCCTGTTTGTCCCGGACTGGTCCAAAGCCCGTAAAACGCTCGCGTCCGGCGAAAGACCAAATTTGGCGGCAGGATCGAATGCAAATGGGTTGTTGAATCCTTTTCTCATATTAATACCCTTCTGACTATTATTCCTATTTCTCGTCGTCTGCTTCAGCTTTGTTGATCCTGGAAATCGATTCTCTCATTTTCGTATCTGACACCAGGTTTTGCAGATTGTAGTAATCCATGGCCCCAAGCTTTCCGCTGTTGAGCGCATTTGCCATGGCTCTGGGCACTTCTGCCTCGGCTTCCACGACTCTTGCCCTCATCTCCTGCACCAACGCCTTCATTTCCTGTTCCTTGGCGACTGCCATAGCACGTCTTTCCTCTGCCTTGGCCTGGGCAATGCTTTTATCTGCCTCTGCCTGGGATATCTGCAACTGGGCACCTATATTCCTTCCCACATCCACATCCGCTATGTCGATGGACAGGATCTCGAATGCTGTGCCTGAATCAAGGCCTTTGTCAAGTACTGTCTGAGATATTATGTCAGGGTTCTCCAGTACGTCCTTATGCGATTCAGAGCTGCCGACAGTGGTGACGATGCCCTCACCGACTCTGGCTATTATGGTAGCTTCACCGGCACCTCCGATAAGTCTGTCGAGGTTAGCCCTTACCGTGACCCGGGCTTTGACCAGCAATTCTATACCGTCCTTTGCCATGGCTGATATGTTGGGCGTTTCTATCACCCTGGGATTGACGCTCATTTTCACCGCTTCAAGCACATCCCTGCCTGCGAGGTCTATGGCAGCGGCCCTGACGAACTGAAGGTCCATGTTGGCTCTGTAAGCAGCAATCAGAGCATTAACGACCTTATCCACATTCCCGCCTGCCAGGTAGTGTGCCTCGAGCTGATTCACACTGATATCGAGGCCGGCTTTCCTCGCCTTGATCAATGGCAGTATGATCCTGCCCGGGATGACTCTTCTTAATCTCATCCCCACCAGCGTGAATATGCCTACCCGCACACCGGCTGCAAATGCCGATATCCACAGGCCTACCGGGATGAAGTTGAAAAAGAGCAACAGAAATATGATGACTGCCAAGATGATTCCTATCGGTACTAACAATTCCAAAAAGATCAACTCCTTTCAGTTTATATCTCCAATTATTGTCTGCATTGCCGCCTGTCAGCCGATGCACATGGATCCGATTTCTGTCCACCATTAATACGTCGCAATGCCAGCTTTTGTCTTCCAGTCATTGCAATAAAGTCAATCATCAGATGGCTGCTTTTGCTTCACAACTATTTTATTTCCTTCGATTTTCTCAATATATACCGCAGTGCCCCTGGGGATGAACTCCCCGTCCGAAACCACGTCCAGCCTTACCCCGCTGAAATCCGCCGTTCCTGATGGTCTCAGCACTGTCAGAGTCTTACCTTCGCTCCCTATCAGATAGCCGAGGTCATCGAATGCCGAAAATTTGATATCATCATCTACTGTACTGTCCAGAACGATATGCTTTCCAAGCCGGCCTTTTGATGCTGACTGGAGCACCAGTACAAGAGCGGCTCCCAGCACGGCCAGTATGATGGCGATCATTATGAGTGCCTGGAGCACGGTTTCGGCATAAAGTATGATGCCTGCTGCCAGCAGTATCAGTCCTATGATGCCCGGCGCACCAAAACCGGGGTTGATCATCTCTATTATGATAAAAATGATCCCGGCAACTATACACAGAAGCGGTATCCAGTTATAATCTGCAAAGATAGCAGCAAATTCCATGTTGGCACCTCCTGTCTGATTCTTCACTATCTTCTTATGCAATTATACTGTAATACAATTACTGAATGGATTGCATACATAAGCTCTGAAAAATACATATGAGCCGCTGAATTGTCACATATCCGGTTCAATTTCAATGCTGATCTGCTGCCTCGGGATCTGTCCCGCAAAGACGGTCCTGTCACCTTCCCTCGCGACCCCGATGCTGCCTTTGTGCTTTTCGATGATCCTCCTGGTTATGGAAAGACCCATTCCTTCGCCGTTTCCCCCTTTTGTCGTGAATCCTGCCTCAAATATCCTGCCGGTCAACTCCTCCGGTATCGGCTCACCACTGTTCATTACTTTGAAATAGTGGTGCCACAGATCCTCATAGAGCTCGACCTTGATATGTTTTTCGCCGCCTGACTCCAGGACAGCATATATGGCATTATCTATAAGGTTTCCAAGAACTCTGCAGAATTCCCATGACGGTACTGCCAGATCCTTGAGCTGTGTCCTGACATCAAGCTCCAGGGTGATGCCGTGCTTCTCGCAGGTCATCAGTTTCGCCTGAAGCAGGGCATTGACAGCCGCGACAGAAGTCTTCATTATCCTGCTCACGCGCTGGATATCGTCGTATACCTTCTCTATGTACTCCCCTGCGGCTTTATACTCATCCATTTCAATAAGGGAATGCACCACCTGCAGATGGTTCATGAAATCATGTCTTTGTGCCCGCAGAGTTGTATTCAGCTTTTCAAGCTTCGCCAGCGTATCTTCGAGGAGTCTGAACTCATGTCCGGAACGGATCAGGCTTGCCCTGCTTCGGATAACGATGATGCTATCCGCTGCCACCGTGACGGTAATAACAGTAAGGACGACCATGCTCAAGGGGTTTGAAAGCAGTTCTGTGCCCTTGTCCGTGTCGATGAAGTATAATAATACAGCGCCAATCAACGCAACCTGCACAAGGTTGATCAATATCAGAACCAGTGCCGTTTTCCCGGGCTCAAACCTTTTTTTCACAGAATTACCGCCCCTGAGTAAAATTCCATATCCAGTATATCACAATCGCAGGTGCAATTACAGGTATTGTGGCCGGCGTCAAAACAAAAAAAGCCCCACTGTGTGGAAGCTTTCTTCTCTGTGTTTTTAAATTTATTGAAACAGGAGGCCGAAGATCAATCTTGCGTCCTCCTGCTTCAGTGGTGACCCATAGGGGACTCGAACCCCTGTTACCGCCGTGAAAGGGCGGTGTCTTAACCGCTTGACCAATGGGCCGTGTCCATGCACATGATTAACCACGCACATGATGAATGGTAGCGGCGGTCGGAATTGAACCAACGACACTGCGGGTATGAACCGCATGCTCTAGCCAACTGAGCTACGCCGCCATGTTTACGGCTGGTCTACTGCAGATGTAAACCTGCCCTGACAGCATACCTGCGACCGACAACCGCTGATCTGCCTTGCTTACAGCGTCGGCGACCTTGTGCCGCCCGGTACGCGCTTTACTATTGTAGCAGGAATGCAACATAAAGTCAACACCAAAGTTTCAGGCATTATTTTCAACTTACACAGCACTGATGTCCATCCCGGGATGTGTACGAATAAATAGCATATCATGACTCATAATATTTTACCGGAATCATTTTGGAATGGAGGTCCCACATGACAGACAGACAGGATATTTTCGAAAAAATCAATGAACTTGCACAAAATATAGATGAAGGCTTTGAGTTCACCAATGAGGAACAACTGGAGGAATTCCTGGATGATGTGGATAATCAGCAGTATAAGGAGTATGATGAAATCGAAAGGCTGTATAATGAATTGATGGAGCTTTCGTTCTATGATGATGAAGATGATCAATAGCGGCTGCCGCCAGGGCGGCCGCTATTTTCAGCAACCGATTTCTGTACAACCGAAATCTGAGCAGATGCCATTCCCTCAGTGCATCTGACGTGCAGAAGCCGCCAATTCCGCATCTCCCGTTCAGCAACTACCTTGTCTGTGGCAGGCCAGGCCAGGTATTCCCCGCCGGAGAAGCTGTCACAATGCGCTCCTTCTCTTCAGTCTTTCGCTCCGCCTCTTTATGGCAGATTCGAATTCCTGCTTCTCTTCTTCCGTCTCAGGACGCAGGCCGCAAACTTCCACAGGCTTGCCTTCCGAATCCACAGCAACGAATGTCAGGTATGCCTTGCTGGTGAATTCCTGTTCACCTGTCAGAAAATCTTCTGAAAAGACTTCAACAGCCACTTCCATCGAAGTCCTTCCGACCCATGTCACCTTTGCCCTGAGTATCACTGCTCTGCCCTGCTTCACTGGATTTCTGAAATCGACACTGTCAATGGAGGCAGTTACAACGACCCTGTTGCTGTGCCTCTGAGCTGCCATTGCACCTGCCACGTCAATGAGGTGCATGAGCCTTCCTCCCAGCAGGTTGCCGAGAAGATTGGTATCGTTGGGCAGAACCAGTTCTGTCATTTCCACCATGGATTCACTGGGTGTTTTCATTGTCATACGCATTCTCCTGATACTTCTTTTTAGCCGCACCTGAGCTTATCAGGTGTCATTTCCCTTATGTCCTGTCACCAAAGCATCATTAATTTATTATTTGTACCAATATATATTCATACCAAAATATCCTGTTCTTAAACGCATACGAAATCCTTCTTTTTTGACCCAGGGTGATACACAGGATCAATTCCAGCCCTGTGCGGCAGTCTTCAGCGCTTCCAGATCTTTTATCCTCACTGAGGACCTGTGAAAATCGATCATCCCCTCATCCCGCATCCTGCTCATTTCACGTGACAGAGACGGCCTGGCCACATTCAGGAAATCCGCCATCTCATTCCTGTTCATTGCCAGCATGAATGTCGTTTTCCCGATTTTTCTGTACTGTTCCAGCAGAAAACAGGCTATCCTGCCCCGGATACTTTTTATTGACAGGTATTCCAACTGACGGTTGAGCGTCAGAGCTTTACGGGACAATATCCCGAGCATGTTCATTATCAGTCTCCTGTGCGCGATACAGGAACTGGAACATTGCCCCACAAGCTTCTCAGAGGGCACATACATCACAGTGCAGTCGGTGTTGGCCAGGATTGTCGCAGGCCATTTGCCGGCACCTGTGAAGGCAGCCATTTCACCAAAGAGTTCACCCCGCCCGAGTATCGCAAAGACGATCCTCTCTCCGGCTACATTCTCCTTGACTACAGACACTTGCCCGTCGATCACGACGCCAATGCCTTCAAAGGGATCTCCTGCCATATTGATGATGTCGTTCCTGCTGAAGCTGCGCACCCTTAAATTCAGGCACGCCAGCAGCGCAGACATTTCCTCCCGGTTTATGTCTTTGAACAGCATACAGTCTTTCGCTGCCATTTGTATTAATTCCATATATCCGGACTCCATTATTTTCACCTTTTATTTTATTTTCGTAACCAAGGTTACAGATTTAATACATGGATTATACTACAATGAACTTGTCTTAGCAACAGAGTCGATCCATTGTAATACGACTGTATGCAGGACAAAGCTGATTTGACGGACTGGTCGGGATCTGGCGCAACAGGCAGTTCAGGAATCCACCCGGCCATCCGAGATATTACTTGGACATAACTTTTGAAATGAAAGGGGAGTATTGAATGAGCAGTATGTTTTGTTTTCAGTGTGAACAGACCGCGGGCGGCAAGGCATGTACGAAAGCGGGAGTTTGCGGCAAGAGCGCAGTTGTTGCCAACAGTCAGGATGAACTGACCTGCGCATTGGTTGGCCTTGCAAGAGCAGCAGAGAATAATGCCCCGGAGACGAAAGCAGATGAACTGATGATGCAGGGGCTTTTTACCACCATCACTAACGTGAACTTTGATAAAGACCGGGTGGACGAGCTGATCAGGCAGGTAAGAGAAGAAAAGGAAAGACTCGGCGGAGCCGAGGACCTTCCAGCGAACATGCTCTGGACCGGCAACGAGGATATCGTATCGATGCGTTCCACTCTTCTGTTGGGACTCAGGGGTATGGCAGCATACGCATACCATGCTTTTGTGCTCGGCAGGGAAGACAAAGAGGTCATGGACTGGTTCTATAAGGGAATGCGAGCTATTGGTGAGGAGCGTTCAGTTGAGGAATGGCTGGACCTGCTTATGGAATTCGGACATATCAACCTCAAATGCATGGCCTTGCTGGACGGCGCAAACACCGGCGAATTCGGCGATCCTGTACCGACGAAGGTCACGATGGATGTAGAGAAAGGACCCTTCATAGTGGTCAGCGGTCATGACTTCCATGACCTTAAACAACTGCTCGAACAGACCGAAGGCAAAGGGGTCAATATTTATACCCATGGCGAAATGCTGCCCGCTCACGGATACCCGGAGCTGAAAAAATACTCCCATTTAAAGGGCAACTTCGGCACAGCATGGCAGAACCAGCAGAAAGAATTTGCAGATGTACCGGGTGCATTCCTGTTCACCACCAACTGCCTCATGCCTCCCAGACCGTCCTATGCTGACAGGGTATTTACGACTGCTGTGGTAGCGTATCCGGGACTTGTGCATATACCTGAAGTCGACGGTAAAAAGGATTTCACCCCTGTGATAAATAAGGCTCTCGAACTGGGCGGATGGCCGGAGGACAAGCACTTCACAGGTATAAATGGAGGCAGCGAGCTGTTGACGGGATTTGCACACAATACGGTTCTGAGTGTTGCCGATACAGTAATACAGGCTGTGAAAGACGGAGCCATCAGACATTTCTTCCTTGTAGGCGGCTGTGACGGGGCAAAGCCCGGCAGGAACTATTACACAGACTTTGTGAAGAATACGCCGAAGGATACTGTGATCCTGACTCTCGCATGTGGCAAGTACCGCTTCAATGACCTTGACCTGGGTGAGATCGGCGGATTGCCGAGGATCATGGATATGGGCCAGTGCAATGATGCATACTCTGCGATACAGGTAGCGATCGCCCTCGCGAATGCATTTGACTGCGGCGTGAACGACCTGCCGCTGACACTGGTCCTGTCATGGTATGAGCAGAAGGCAGTTTGCATACTGCTGACACTGCTGGCTCTCGGTATAAAGAACATATATATCGGACCATCAATACCGGCTTTCTTCTCATCTAATGTGCTGAGCGTACTGGTGGACAAGTTCGGTCTCAAGCCGATCAGCACTCCTGAACAAGATCTTAAGGCAATCCTGGGATGATCCGGGATTACCGGCCCGGCAAATAACCCGCGGGATTCATATAACAAAGGGGCATGT
>Ga0209537_1001971_pt1 | contig 21588 bp, 20 predicted proteins | sample BioPla4DNA1_FD_187698 | JGI IMG/M metagenome (GOLD analysis project Ga0209537, IMG submission 187698) | Biogas fermentation microbial communities from Germany - Plant 4 DNA1 (SPAdes) (version 2) | ecosystem: Engineered > Bioreactor > Anaerobic > Digestate | place: Bielefeld, North... | reverse complement strand
TGATGCTAAGGTATTAAGGATGGATGTGGATACAACAAGAAACAAAAATTCCCATGAATATATTTATAACTCCTTTAAAAGAGGAGAGGCTGATATATTAATAGGAACTCAAATGGTGTCTAAAGGTTTAGATTTTGAAAATGTAACCCTAGTGGGAATTTTAGCAGCAGATATGTCTTTAAATATACCAGACTATAGATCCTCAGAAAAAACCTATCAATTGATAACTCAAGTTTCAGGAAGAGCAGGGCGAGGAGATAAAGAAGGGAAAGTAGTTGTACAGACATATAATCCACAGCACTATAGTATAGAATATGCTAAAAAATACGATTATGAGGGATTTTATAAAGAGGAATTCACCATGAGAGGTTTGATGAATTATCCTCCTTTTGCTAAAATATTATTAGTTAATGTTTCATCTAAAAATGAAAAAATATTAGTAGATTTTATGAATAAAATAAAGGCGGAAATTTCCAAAATTGTAGGAGAATATTTAAATACTGAAATGCTTGGACCAGTGCCTTGTATAATATCCAAAATAAAAGAAAATTATAGATGGCAAATACTTTTAAAAGGAGATTTATCTTTAGAGTTTTGCAATAAAATAAAAGATAAACTTTATCAATTAAACAAGAATATATATAATGAAATTAAAATTAGTTTGGATATTAATCCAAATAATTTAAGCTAGGAGGTAAAAGATGGCTATTAGAAAAATTAGATTAAATGGCGATGAAGTATTAAGAAAAAAATGCAAGCCTGTTAAGGAAATTACAAATAGAACATTAAAATTAATTAAAGATATGGGAGAAACTATGTATGAGGCTGATGGAGTTGGCCTGGCAGCACCACAAGTTGGTATCCTTCAAAGAATATTTGTAATAGATGTTTATGATGATAATGGACTAAGAGTTTTTATAAACCCAGAAATACTAGAGGTTTCTGGCTCTCAAAAGGGACCAGAGGGCTGTCTAAGTGTTCCAAATGAAGAAGCAGAAATTGAAAGGCCAAACTATGTTAAAGTAAAAGCTTTAAATGAAAAGGGAGAAGAATTTGTTTTAGAAGCTACAGAACTTCTAGCAAGAGCAATTCTTCATGAAAATGACCATTTAGATGGTAAGCTATATATCGATTATATAAAATAGTAAGGAATGAAGTAATATGAAGATAGTTTTTATGGGAACGCCAGATTTTGCAGTTCCAACTTTAAAAAAATTAATATCTACCTATGGCGTAGAGAGCGTATTTACCCAGCCTGATAAACCAAAGGGAAGAGGAAAAAAGGTGTCCTTTTCCCAAGTGAAGGAAGTAGCCCTTAAAAATAATATTGAAATTTTTCAGCCAGTTAAATTAAAAAATGATAGGGAAGCTATTGAATATTTAAAGAGCTTAAAACCAGACTTTATTATAGTGGTTGCTTATGGACAAATACTAACAAAGGAAGTTTTAGATATACCTAAATATGGCTGCATAAATTTACATGCATCCCTTCTTCCAAAGTATAGGGGAGCAGCTCCAATTAACTGGGCAATAATTAAAGGCGAAAAAGTATCAGGAAATACTACTATGCTAATGGATGTTGGTTTAGATACTGGTGATATGCTTTTAAAGGATGAAGTAGAAATAACAGAAAATATGACTGCAGGAGAGCTTCACGATATATTAAATGAAAGAGGAGCAGAGCTTGTTATTAAAACCATAGAAGGATTATTAGATAATAGTATAACACCTATTAAACAGCCAGAAGAAACAAACCTTTATGCTAAAATGTTAAATAAAGAATTAGGAAAAATAGAATGGAATAATTCAGCCAAGGATATTCATAATTTAATTAGGGGACTTAATCCATGGCCAATTGCCCATACTACATATAAAGATAAAAATATGAAGATCTTTGAAAGTGCTCTAGTAAATGAAAGTTCTAGTAAAGATCCAGGTACAATTATTGATGTTTCTAAAGCGGGTATTAAGGTAGCCACAGGAGAGGGTGTATTACTAATAAAAAAAATACAATTTCCTAACGGAAAGCCTTTAACAATTGAACAGTATATAAATGGTAACAAAATAGAAATAAACGAAAAGCTCGTTTAATCTAAATTCGGGGCATAATAACTATAGGCAACAATATAGTTATAAATAGCCTAATTTATAAATAAAGAGGTATAAAAATGAACAGTAGAAGAATTGCAAGACAAATTGTGCAAAGAGTTTTAGAGGAAGGAGCATATTCAAACTTAATCCTTTCTAATGAGCTTAACAATAATGAAATAAATGATAAAGACAAAGGTCTTATCACAGAAATAGTCTATGGTACCCTACGAAGAAAAGGAACTTTAGACGTATTAATAGGGAATTTTGTTAAAGATATAAAACTAATTAACAATACAACATTAAATATACTAAGAGTTGCAATATATCAATTGTACTTTTTAGATAAAATACCTGAATATGCAGTTTGTAATGAGGCTGTAGAAGATGCTAAAGATGTTTCCGTGGAAGATTCAAAGTTAGTAAATGCTATTTTAAGAAATTACATAAAAGATGAAAAAGAAATAGTAGTTCCTGGCAATAGAATCAATGAGTTAGCTTATAAATTTTCATTCCAGCCTTGGATGATAAGGCTTTTTATAAAGCAATATGGTGAAGAAAGAGCAATGAAATTAATGGCTGGCTTAAATGAAACGCCAAAGGTTACGGTAAGGGTAAATGAACTTAAAGCAGATTATGAAGAAATTTATGAAAAACTAGAAGAGCTAGGTTATAACATAGAAGAAGGATATGCCTGTCCGGAAGCTATTTCAATAAAAGGTGGAAAAGGCGTAGAAGGTAATGAATTATTTAAAGAAGGTTATATTACTGTACAAGATGAAAGTGCCATGTTAGTAGCCCCTTTACTTGATTTAAATGAGGGAGATACAGTATTAGACTTATGTGCAGCCCCTGGCGGAAAAACCACTCATATAGCTGAGTTGTTAAATAATACAGGAAGGGTTTTAGCCTTCGATTTACACGAAAATAAATTATCTCTTATAAAAGAAAATGCAGAAAGATTAGGATTAAGCAACATAGAATGTCATCAAATGGATGCAACAAAATTAAATACTAATTATATTAACTCTGCAGATAAAGTATTAATTGACGTACCTTGCTCTGGTCTTGGTATTATTAGAAAGAAACCAGAAATAAAATGGAATAAAACAAGACAGCAATTAAAAGATTTAGTTTTTATTCAGAGAGAGATAATGGAAAATGCATGGGAATACTTAAAACCAGAAGGAACTCTTATTTATTCTACATGTACTTTAAATAAAGAAGAAAATGAAGAAAATATCCAATGGTTTTTATCTAAATATAAAAATGCAGAAATAGAAAAAGTATTTATCGGTAAAAATAATAACTTTTTATATAGTAAAGAAGGCTGTTTAACAATATTGCCAAATGAATCAATGGACGGTTTCTTTATAACAAAAATAAAGAAGAAAAAATAGGTGATATAAATGGAGAATATATTAAATTACAGCTTAGAAGAACTTTCAAAATGGATGAAGGAAAATAAGGAAAGTGGATTTAGGGCAAAGCAGGTATTTTCATGGATATATAAAGGTGTTTGGAAATTTACAGATATGAGAAATTTACCAAAGGCCACTATAGAGAAACTTAATAATAGTTTTTCTATAGAAATACCAAAAATTGTTCAAAAATATGAATCTAATTTAGATAATACTAATAAGTTCTTATTTGCTTTCAATGATGGTAACATCATTGAAAGCGTAGTTATGAGGTATAAACATGGGAATTCAATTTGTATATCTACTCAAATAGGCTGTAGAATGGGGTGTAAATTTTGTGCATCTACCTTAGAAGGAAGAATAAGAAATCTTACAGCTGGTGAAATGTTAGCACAAGTTATTTTAGCCCAAGATACAATTGGAGAAAGAATATCAAATATTGTTTTAATGGGCAGTGGAGAACCCCTTGATAATTATGATAATGTTACTAAGTTTATAGAGTTAGTAAATGCTGATTATGGCTTAAATATTGGACAAAGACATATAACTTTATCAACCTGTGGATTAGTGCCTAAAATATATGAGCTGGCTGATAAAGGCTATAGTATTACACTTGCAATTTCATTACATGCATCAAATGATGAAAGAAGAAGAGAAATAATGCCAATTGCAAATAAATATTCAATAGATGAAATACTAAAAGCCTGTGATTACTATATAGGAAAAACTAAAAGACGTATAACCTTTGAGTATTCTCTAGTTTCAGGAGTAAACGACAGTATAGATGATGCTAATGAACTATCTGAATTATTAAAAGGAAGGCTATGCCATGTAAATCTTATTCCGGTAAATGAAATTAAAGAAAATACATTAAGAAGACCTTCCAAAAAAACCATAGAAGAATTTGAAAAAACACTTAATAAACATAAAATTGAAGTAACAGTTAGAAGAGAAATGGGTAGTGACATTGATGCTGCTTGTGGTCAGTTAAGGAGAAAATACTTAAAAGGCGGAAATTAAGGGAGTGGGATGTATGGTTGGTGTAAAAACTGATTTAGGTAATATAAGAAGCTTAAATGAGGATTATTTTGAATTTTATGAGAATGAAGATTTTAAGATTTACGTTGTTGCAGATGGGATGGGGGGCCATAATGCTGGTGAAATTGCTAGTAAAACAGCAGGCAAATCCCTAGTAGAATATATAAAAAATAATTATAAAGATGAAAAGGATAAAGATCTATTAAAGTCTGCAATAGAATATGCTAATAAACAGGTTTATGATTTAGCATATAAAGATGAAACTTATAATGGTATGGGAACAACATTAGTAGCCTGCTATATAACAAAAGAATTAGTTCAGGTAGCTAATGTTGGAGATAGCGCTTGTTTTGGAATTAATGATAAGGAAATTGATAAAATAACAAAGGATCATTCTTTAGTACAAGAACTTCTTGACTCTGGAAGTATTTCAAAGGAAGAGGCGGAAAATCATCCAAATAAAAATATAATTACAAGAGCTATAGGAACAGATAAAAAAGTAGAGATAGATGTGTTTAATATTGAAAAATCAAAGTATAATTTATTCATATTATGCACTGATGGATTAACTAATGAAGTAAGTTTAGAAGAATTATCAAAGGAATTAGAAAATAACGGGGATTTACAAAGTATATGTGAAAATCTTGTGGATTTAGCAAAGAAAAATGGTGGAAGAGATAATATAACAGTGATGTTACTTGGAGGAGAGGTGTAATATGATAGGAGTAATTCTTGGTGGAAGATATGAGATCCTAGAAAAAGTTGGGGAAGGAGGCATGTCTGAAGTATTTAAGGCTAAGTGCCATAAATTAAATAGATATGTTGCCATAAAAATACTTAAGAAGCAATTTGCTAACAATGAAGAAATATCACAAAAATTTAAAAAGGAAGCTACTGCTATTGCAACTTTATCAGATGCAAATATTGTTAATATTCTAGATGTTGGTACACAAGAAGGTATAGATTATATAATAATGGAGTATATAAGTGGAAAGACATTAAAGGATTTAATTAATTCTAATGGGAAACTGCCATATACTACGGCTATTAATATTGCTTTGCAAATTGCTAAGGCTTTAGATTGTGCCCATAGAAATAATGTAATCCATAGAGATATAAAGCCACAAAACATTTTAGTTACTGAATCAGGGGAAATAAAAGTTACGGATTTTGGAATAGCTAAATCAGCAGATTCACAAACAATAACCAATACCACCAGTGTTATTGGTTCAGCACACTATCTTTCACCAGAACAAGCTAGAGGCACATATATAGATTTTAGAACTGATATTTATTCCCTTGGAATAGTTTTATATGAAATGGTAACAGGAGTTTTACCTTTTGAGGGGGATTCACCAGTTACAGTAGCCTTAAAACATATACAAGAAGAGCCTATTCCTCCTAAGAACTTAAATTCATCAGTACCTTCAAGTTTAAATAATTTGATTTTAAAAGCGACTCAAAAAGAGCCAATAAAAAGATATGAAAATGCAAAGGAACTAATTCAAGATTTAAATAAAATAAAAGAAAATCCTGATGTTATAATTGGTGAATATAAGGAAACAAATGATGAAAGAACAATCGTTATGTCACCTATCTTAGGAAAAAGTCAAAGTAAGAAAGAAGAAATATATGATGAAGATGATGACTACGAAGATGATGACTACGAAGATGATGACTATTATGACGATGAAGAATATGATGAAGAAGATTTAGAGGAAAAGCCAAAAAAGAAGAATAATATTAAAAAGAAAGTTTTTATAACTATAGGTTCCATATTAACTATACTTATCCTTTTATTTGTTGGTTATTCTCTAGCTGTTGGAGGGGGAAACTCTGAGGTAGAAGTTCCTAATATTGTTGGCAAAAATGCAAATGATGCTGCTAAGGAGTTAGAGAAAATAGGCTTAAGATTAGAGATAACAAAAACTGAAATAAGTGATGAAGAGGAAAATACGATTTTAAGTGCAGACCCTAAGGAAGGTACTAAGGTTAAGAAAAATTCTAGCGTAAAAGTAGTAGTTTCCGGAGGAGAAGAAACTTATAATATGCCAGACTTTAGAAATTATGAAGTTTCTAATATTAAGCAGATATTGGAGAGTCAAGGATTCACTAACTATACTATTTCAGAAGAATTTAGTGATGATGTTGATTATGGATATTTAATAAGACAAAATCCAGCAGCAAAAACAGAAATTAAGAAGGATACTCCAATTCAAATCTTTATTAGTAAAGGACCAGAAATTAAACTAGTTGATGTACCAAGTGTTGTTGGTAAGGCTGAAGGTGATGGAAAGGGAGAATTGGAAGCCTTAAAATTAACTGTATCCGTAGAGACTAAAACAACTCATGATAAGGCAGAAGATGGTATTATTTTAGCACAATCAATTTCTGGCAATAAAGTAGAAGAAGGAACTCCAATTACTTTAATTGTAGGTAAGTTTGAAGAAAGAACTATTGATGTTAGAAATGAAATAGGCTTAAGTGAAGGACAGACACTTTCAGTTGCTAAGGCAAGGCTTGAAGTGGCTGGTTTAGGTATAGATATTAAGGGACCAAAAGATGATGATGCAATAGTTACATCCTTTACCGAATCAGTTAAGGAAGGTGAAACTGTTACCCTTAATACAGAAAAAGAAAAAAAACAGGATGAAGAAAAAGAGGAAAATAAACCAGAACACTAAAAAAATCAGCCAAAAGGCTGATTTTTTTATAAAATATATTTGCAATTTTTCATAGAATCTGGTTATTATAAATAGAAAAGAAAAATATATTTTTGGAGGCAATATGGAAGGAAAAATAGTAAAAGGTATTGGTGGATTTTACTATGTAAAAACTAATGAAGGTATAATTGAATGTAAAGCAAGAGGAATATTTAGGCACAAAGATTTAAAACCTGTAGTTGGAGATGATGTTACAATAGAAGTTTCCAATGGAAAGGGAGTAATCAATGATATAAAAGAGAGAAAATCCTATCTTGAGAGACCAACAGTTTCAAATGTTACTCAGGCCTTTGTTGTCTTTGCAATTAAAAATCCAGATTTAAATTATGATTTGCTAAACAGATTTCTAATTATTTGTGAATATAATAATATAAAGGCTGTAGTTTGTTTAAATAAAGTAGATTTAGCTAACGAGGAAGAAAAAAAGGAAGTCCAAAGAAAAATTAATGATATTGGGTATGAGGTACTCTTTATTAATGCTAAAAAGGGAGAAGGAATAGAACTGCTTAAGAAAAAACTAAAAAACAATGTTACAGTCTTATGCGGTCCTTCAGGAGCAGGTAAATCAACCTTAATAAATACCTTAATAAATAGAAACCATATGGAAACTGGTGTTGTTTCCGAAAAAATTGGAAGAGGTAAACATACAACAAGGCATAGTGAGCTTATTGAAATAGAAGAAGGATATTTAGTAGATAGCCCTGGATTTTCTAGCATAACAATTGACTTTATAGAGGAAGAAGAACTAAAATATTGTTTTCCTGAATTTAATGAATATAGTAATGAGTGTAAGTTTAGGGGCTGTCTTCATTATAAGGAGCCTGGATGTGCATTAAAAAATGCATTGGAAGAGGGAAAAGTTAATGAATATAGATATAATTTTTATATAAGACTTTTAGAAGAAATAAAAGATAGGAGGAAGAACAAATGGTAAAGGTTTCACCATCAATTTTATCAGCAGATTTTTCAAAATTAGGAGAGGATATAGTAAGGTTAGATAAGGCAGGTGCAGAATTTATTCATATAGACGTTATGGATGGAAATTTTGTACCTAATATAAGCCTTGGACTGCCTGTAATAAAGTCCATAAGAAATAAAACAACTAAGGTTTTTGATGTGCATTTAATGATTGAAAACCCTTCAAGATATATAGATGATTTTATAGAAGCAGGTGCAGATCTAATAACTATACATTATGAAGCAGAAAAACATATAGACAGAGCAATAGATTATATAAAATCAAAAGGAAAAAAGGTAGGAGTTTCATTAAATCCAGGAACACCAACCTTTGTATTAAAAGATATAATAAGCAAATTAGATTTAGTTTTAATAATGTCTGTAAATCCAGGTTTTGGAGGACAAAAATTTATACCTTATTCAATAGATAAAATAAAAGAAGTTAAAGAAATGAGTAATAAAGTAAATCCTAACCTATTAATTGAAGTAGATGGAGGAGTAGATAAAAATAATTCTAAAGACCTTATTAAGGCAGGAGCTAATGTATTAGTTGCAGGTTCAGCTATTTTTAATAATGGTAATATAGAAGAAAATATAAAAGCTTTAAGAGGAGAATAAAATGAAAGCCTTGATAGTAAGTGGTGGTAATCCGCCAAGTTATGAGCTTTTAAAGGAAAATTTAAAGGATTCCAACTTATTAATTGGGGTTGACAAGGGTTGTGATATCCTACGTCAATATGAAATAAAGCCAGATTATATATTGGGAGATTTTGATTCTGCAGATAGTATAACTTTAAATTACTTTGAAAAATTAGGAACTAAAAAAATTAAATTAAAAATAGAAAAAGATGATACTGATAGTAAGGCTGCTTTAGATTTCGCTATGGAAAAGGGTGCTAAGTACATAACTTTTCTTGGTGCTACAGGAACAAGATTAGATCATACCTTAAGTAATTTAGGTCTTATGTTTCAAGGACTTGAAAAAGGTGTATTTGTAGCTATAGAAGATGAGCATAATAAAGTATTTTTAACAAAAGAAGATATTACAATAAAGGGCGCAAGGGGACAAATTGTTTCCTTTAAAGCCTTTTCTGAAACAGTAAAAAATCTTTCCATAAAAGGCGCTAAATATGAACTTAACAATTACAATCTAAAAATAGAAGATGGAATTACAACTTCAAATGAATTTTTAGATAAAGATATTGAATTAAAGTTTGATAATGGAGTTTTAATGATTTTATATTCAAAAGATTAAATAAAAGAAGCACTTATTTTCTTTATCTGCATAAAATGTATATAAAGAGGTAAGTGTTTTTTTAGGAGGTAAAAATGAAAATAGTTGCAATAAAGTTACCTAAATTCATATCAAACTTTATAAAGTTTTTTAGAAGAAAAAAATAATCCTACATATGAAAAATAGGACATAAATAATTTTCTTAAAATAAAAAATGCAATTGATATCAATTGCATTTTTTATTTGAACTATATTGCTCTTTGAACCTTTCCAGATCTAAGGCATCTTGTACATACATGAACTGTTTTTGGTGTTCCGTTAACTAAAGCCTTTACTCTCTTTATGTTAGGAGCCCAAGTTCTCTTTGATTGACGATGTGAGTGGGAGTATTGAGTTCCTGAAATAACTCCTTTATCACAAATTTCGCATCTTCTTGCCACTTGAAAACACCTCCTTATTTTCGAAGATAAATTCTCTTCAATAGGACAGAATAAATTTTAACATAACTACCATAATAAAAGCAATAGAAAAGAAGAAAAAAAGAAAAAACTTTTAATTTATAGAAAAATTTATATAGTAAATAACATTATCATATAATACATATGTATAATATTTACTTGAATAATGGAAATAAGTAATATAAAATATAGTGTAAGGAAATGTAAAGGAGGATTCTGTATGGTAGGATATTCAAACGAAATTGGAAATATACAATACTCTGAAGAGGTACTTGCTAAAATAGTTGGTTTATCAACTATGGAATGCTATGGAGTAGTTGGTATGGTTTCTAAGAATGCAACTGAAGGCTTATGGGAATTAATGAGAATAGAAAATTTAAGTAAGGGTGTAAAATTAAAGTTTAATGATAATAAATTAGTAATAGAATTATTTGTTATGGTAGAATACGGAACAAAAATTTCTGTAATAGCAAGTAATATTATACAAAAGGTACGTTATAGTGTAGAAAACTTTACTGGATTAAAAGTTTCATCTGTTACAGTAAATGTTCAAGCAGTTAGAGTCTAGGAGGTAAAAAGATGAAATATCATAAAATAAATGGCCATGATTTTTATAATATGATTGTTCATGCCAGCAATAAATTATTAGAGGAATGTGAATATGTAAATTCCTTAAATGTTTTCCCTGTTCCAGATGGAGATACAGGTACTAATATGTCTGCAACTTTTAAAGCAGCAGCAAAAGAAATAGAAGGCTTAAATTCTAAATCAATTGGTGAAACTTCTAAGAAACTTGCTAAAGGTGCCTTAATGGGAGCAAAGGGTAATTCTGGAGTAATACTTTCACAAATCTTAAGGGGTATTTCAAAGGGGCTTGCAGATAAAGATGAGGTAGATTCAGTAGAATTAGCAATTGCTTTAAAGGAAGGGAGTAACTCTGCTTATAAAGCAGTTATGAGACCAACAGAAGGAACAATTTTATCTGTTGTTAGAGCAGCTGCAGATGGGGCAATTGATAGTGATGAAAAAGATATAGTAGATTTAATGGGAGTTGTAGTTGATGAAGCTAAGAAAATGCTAGATAAAACTCCTGAATTATTACCAGCATTAAAGAAAGCAAATGTAGTTGATTCTGGTGGAATGGGATTATATATAATCTTTAAAGCAATGTATGAAGCATTAAGAGATGATATAAAAACTGAACTTAAAGATGTTAAGCCTGCAAGTGCTAAAGCTGCTGGAGCATCAGGAACAGAAGATATAGATATTAAATTTGGATACTGTACAGAATTCATTATTATGGCAGATGCAGAAAAAGCCAATAAATTTAGGGAGGAAATAACACCTCTAGGAGATTCAGAAATAGTTGTTGGATATGAAGATGTAATAAAGGTTCATATTCATACAAATGATCCAGGTTTAGTATTATCAAAAGCTGTAAAACTTGGAGAACTATCAAAAATTAAGATAGATAATATGAGAGAAGAACATAGAGAAGTACTTCTAAGCAAAGAAGAGTATAAAAATGCTAATGCAGATGAAGGAAAGGTTTTCGAAGAAGAGTTAGTATTAGATGCAGAAAAGAAAAAATATGCTTTTATATCAGTAGCAATGGGTGAAGGTATTAGTAACATATTCAAGGATTTAGGTACAGACTACGTTATTGAAGGTGGTCAAACAATGAATCCATCTACTCAAGATATTTTAGATGCTATTTCTAAATTAAATGCGGAGCATATTTTTGTACTGCCAAATAACAAAAATATTATAATGTCTGCAAATCAAGCGGCAGAAATATCAGAGAAAGATATAAAAGTAATTCCAACTACAACAATACCTCAAGGTATAACATGCTTAACAATGTTTAATCCTGAAGCAGAAGTAGAAGAAAATGTAGAAAATTTAAATGAAGCAATTGAAATGGTTAAAACAGGATCCATTACTTATGCAGTAAGAGATACAGAAGTAGACGGAATAAAGATTGAAGAAGGAAATATTTTAGGACTTATAGAAGGCAAAATAAAGAAGGTAGGAACTTCTTATTGTGATGTAGCAGAGGAAGTGCTTTCTGAAATGATTGATGAAGATAGTGAGCTTATAACAATATTCTATGGTTCAGATGTTTCAGAAGAAGAAGCAGAAAACTTTGCTGAGAAATTAGAAGAAAAATATGAAGATTTAGATGTACAATGTTATAGAGGAGCACAACCTCTTTACTATTTCTTAATGTCAGTAGAATAATAGAAACAAGCACAAGTTACTAATTTATTTACATAAGTTATAGCTTGTGCTTTATTTAATAGGATCTTAAGTCACTAATAATTAGAGGTGAATAAATGAATATATCAATGGAGATTTCTACCCTAAAGGGGGTAGGCCCAAAACTTACTGAAAAACTTAATAAATGTGGTATATTTACAATTTATGATTTACTTTTGTATTTTCCAAGGGATTATGAGTACATAAAGTCAGATTGTGATCTTGAAGAAATTGACGAAAATGAAAAACACATATTATCTTGTAGAGTAATTGGGTATGATAGAGATATTAGGACAAAAAGTGGGAAAACTATATCTACAATAAAGTTTGCTTATAAAAATCATATTGTTGTAGCAAAATGGTTTAATCAATTTTACATAAAGAATAATTATAAGCTTAATGAAACTTATGATTTAGTAGGAAAGTTTAAGAAAAGGGGAAATAATTTAGAGGTAATAAATCCCTTAGCAGGCTGCAGGGATGCTAAAGAAAGTGAAATTATTCCTAAATATTCTTTAAAGGGTGATATGTCAGAAAAGATTATCCCTAAACTAATAAACCAGGTATTAGATAAAACTGTTATAACTGATAATCTTCCAGAAAGAATTTTGTCTAAGTATAAGTTAATGGATCTAGATTCTGCAATTAGGGAAATACATTTCCCTAAAGGGAAGGGTAAACTACAAAATGCTATAGATAGGTTAAAATTTCAGGAACTATTTACATATTCAATGAAACTCCTTATGCTAAAAAGTAAGATAAAAAAAAGAGATGGGATATCCTTCTTCTGGCATAAGGAATTAACTGATTTAAAGGAAAGCTTGCCCTATAATTTAACAAATGCTCAAACAAGGGTAGTTAGGGATATTTTAAGAGACCAAAAAAGCCCATATCCAATGAATAGGCTGGTTCAGGGTGATGTAGGAAGTGGTAAAACAATTGTTGCCTTAATTGCAATGTTTAATGTAGTTAAAAATGGCTATCAGGCTAGTTTAATGGTTCCCACAGAAATACTAGCAAATCAACACTATGATGAAGCTGTAAAGTTATTAAAGCCCTTTAATATTGATATTGAGCTTTTAACAGGCAGTACTAGCAAAAAGGAAAAGCTAAGAATAAAACAAAGGCTGCAAGTTGGGGATAATATTATAGTAATAGGGACCCATGCCTTAATTCAAGAAGATGTGGAATTTAAAAACCTAGGATTAGCTATTACAGATGAACAGCATAGATTTGGGGTTGAACAAAGAAATAAACTTATAAATAAAGGGAAAAGGCCTGATGTTTTAGTTATGAGTGCCACTCCTATTCCTAGAACCTTAGCCTTATGTATGTATTCAGATTTAGATGTTTCTATTATTGATGAATTACCCCCAGGTAGAAAGAAGATAAATACAAAGTTTTATAAAGAAGAAGATAGAGGGGCTGCCTATAATTTTGCAAGAGAAGAAATTAATAAAGGAAGACAGGTTTACATAGTTTGCCCCCTAATTGAAGAAGATGAAAAACTAGAACTTAATTCAGTAGAAAAACTTTACCATGAATTAAAATCAAATGTCTTTAAAGATATTACTGTTCAAATTTTACATGGAAAAATGAAGGCAAAGGAAAAGGATGAAATTATAAATTCCTTTAAGTTAAATGAAACTAAGGTCTTAATATCTACAACAGTTATTGAAGTAGGTGTAAATGTACCTAATGCTTCCCTTATGATTATAGAAAACTCTGAAAGGTTTGGATTGGCCCAATTACACCAATTAAGGGGAAGGGTAGGAAGAGGAAGCTATGAGTCCTATTGTATATTAATTGGGAGGGCAAAAAATAGTAAGACCCAAAAAAGAATGCAGATAATGACTGAATCCACGGATGGTTTCTATATCTCTGAGCAGGACTTAAAAATAAGAGGTGCTGGGGAAATGTTTGGTTTAAGACAAAGCGGTGATTTAGGATTGATTCTTGCAGATATCTATGAGGATATAGATATCTTAAAATGTGCTAGATTTGAGGCGAATAATTTAATAAAATCAGAAGAAAGAGAAGATGTAAACTTATGCAAGAATATATCGAAATCAATTGAAAGATATAGTCGATATATTTGTTTTAATTAAAAAAATTGTATATAATTGTTTATTGTGGTAAAATCAAAATGTAATACTAGGAGGAAAGCAAATGAGAATAATAGCAGGTAAAGCAAGAGGAAAAAAATTACTTTCTCCTGAAACTTTAGAAACTAGACCAACTTTAGATAGGGTTAAGGAAGCTATGTTTAGCATGATTCAAGGCTATATACCGGATGCATTAGTAGTTGATGTTTTTGCAGGAACTGGCAGCCTTGGATTAGAAGCTGCAAGCAGAGGGGCTAAGGAAGTGTATTTGGTTGATAAGAGCAGAACAACTTTTCCTATCCTTAAAAAAAATATAGAAAGCTTAAAGTTTCAAGACTTTTGTACAGCCTTAAATATGGATGCCTATGAAGCCCTTAGGAAATTAAATAAGTTAGGTAAGGTATTTAATATCATATTTATTGATCCTCCTTATTGTAAGGAAATGATTCCTGAGGCAATGAAAATAATAGAAGAAAACAATATGTTAGATGAAGATGGAATAATAGTTACTAAAATAGATTCTATAGAAGAAATATATGAAGGATATAATAAAATAAAATTATTAAAAAGCAGAAAATACGGAAATACAACAGTGTGTTTGTATAAATATGAAGGGTAATCAAGGAGAAAGAAATGAACATAGCAGTTTATCCAGGAAGTTTTGATCCAATAACAAATGGACATCTAGATATAATAACAAGAGCAGCTAAAATTTATGATAAACTTATTGTAGCAGTTCTAATAAATGTAGATAAAAAGTGTTTATTTACTATTCAAGAAAGAGTCAACCTAATTAAAAAAGTTACAAAGGATTTAAAAAATGTTGAAGTTTTAAGTTTTGACGGACTTTTGGTGGACTTTGCAAAGATGAATAATTCTAAGGTTATTTTAAAGGGATTAAGAACAGTAGCAGATTTTGAATATGAATTCCAAATGTCCCTTATGAATTCCAAACTTAATCCAGATATAGAAACTGTATTTATGATGACTTCATCTGCCTATTCCTATGTAAGTTCATCATCTGTAAAGCAGGTTGCTAAATTTGGTGGAAGTATTGAAGGACTTGTTCCAGATAAATTAATTGATGAAATTAGAAGTAAATTTTAAAGGAGATATATCGAGGGGGAAAAATATGGATAGAATAGAGGATAATATAATTGAACTTTTAGAGTACTTGGAAGAACTAATAGAAACCTCACCTAAAGTACCTATAACAGGCAAAACAATAATAGATAAAAAAGAATTCTTAGAAGTAATTGACCAAATAGTTAATACCCTTCCAGATCAATTAAAAAAAGCAGAATGGGTAATGAGTGAAAAAGATAGAATATTAAAAGATGCCCAAAAAGAATATGATAGTATAAGAAAAGAAACCTTAGAAATAATGAAGAAAAATGTTGAAAATCATGATATAGTTAAGGAAGCTAAAGCAAGAGCTAACGAAATAATTGCCCTAGCTCAAAGAGATGCTAAGGCAATTAGATTAGGTTCTAGAGAATATTCAACAGAAATATTATCTCAAATAGATAAAGAAATAGAAGAAAAAAGAGCTATGCTAATTAAGGGTATGCAAGAAGCCTTTGAAACTGCAGCCAAAGAAATAGATAAAAACTTAAGTAATACTGGTTCAAAAATTAAAGAAAATATTTCTGAGTTAAGGGAAATGTAACTTCTTGCTTTTCTTATAAGCTATTTGACATACTAATATTATTATCATTGAAGTAAATATAAGGCCGTAGAGTTTATAAATTTTCAGCAGTATTTGACCTTTTGAATAATACATAGCAGAGGTATTAATTGAATTTAAAAATATTGTGGCACATATAAAAGTAATAACAAAACTTATTAATCCCTGTAGAAACTTATAAAAGATATATTTTTTTATGTTAGGATTACAATGGCTTGTTATGGAGGACACTTGTCCAATTACAGAAAAGCCTGAAAAAGATAAAATTGCACTTATCATGCTTAGTTTTAATATAATAGAGATTTCAGAATCTGCAATTAATTTAGCACCATTAGTAAATTCCATTGTTCCTAAAAATAAATTATATAAAAAACCAGGGGATAAATTTAATAAATTTTCAATAAAACTAAAAGCAGTACTTATTAGGGTATTGCTTTTTATTATATTAATAATTACAGAAAAAATAACAACAAAGGATCCAACATTAATAGTAGTAGCTACAGCATTTTCTACAGCATTTTTAAGATTGCTTCCAAAGCTATTGTTTGAAAAAGCATTTTTAACCTTACGGTTCTTAAAAGAAGTAGACTTTCTCCTTGTTAATAAACCAATTACTATTATAGATAGGTAGTTTGCAATTAATAATAGGTATCCAAATTTAATATTATTTAATATAGCAATAGCTATAGAACCTAATATAAATATGGGACCAGCATTGGAGGCGATATTCAATAACCTTTCATATTCACTTCTATCTATGTAGTTAAGCTCATAAATTTCTGATGCATATTTTGCCCCAAGAGGATATCCACAAATAAAGCTGGCAGCCAGGGGAAAGGAACAATTTTTTGAAAGTTTTAATGGCTTGCATATAAGGGGACCTAGTAGTTTAGAATATAGCTCTATGCCATCATAATAAATTAATAAATTACATATTACCGAAAAAGGAAATATAGTAGGAAGTATTGCAGCAATTACTAATTTAACACCTTCTACCGCAGATTTAATATTTGAATCTAAATTCATAACAAATAATATTATAAAAAGGGTAATAAAAATAGAAATTATATAATTCTTCTTTACATTTAATAACTTTAGTAATAATAAAACAAGGAAAAAAATAAAAAGACAGAGAATATAAATACTAAACATAAAACAACCTCCTATATAGTATTTATATGCGCATGTCTTTTTTATATTAATCTTTTATAATAGGATAATTTAAATAATCGCTTAATGGATTTACAGAATTATTTAAAATTGAGTAAGCCTTAGTTGCATTAATATCTAGATTTAAAAGAGGATTATTATTTCCTTTAGAAATCTTAGTAATAATAGGAACTTGAGATTTCTTTTTCATTTCTTTAAGAATCTTTCTGCCCCTATCATTAAAGGCAAGAACTCTAGCATAAAGATTTTTCTTATCTAATAGCTCCTTATAATTGTATGTATCAAAAGAAAGAAAAATTTGGGTCAATAGCCTTGAGATTTTAGTATAGGTGTACCTTTTGCTCTTAATATTTAAAATAAATTCATCAAAAGAATTACTTGAATATATTTCCTTTAAAATTTTATTATCTAACCCTTCCTTAATTTCCTGTAAATTATTAAAATCAATATTATTGCTAAGTATTCTATATTTAATATATTTGTACATATCTTCTTCAAATACTAACTTATAATTTTTGTTATTTAATTTTTTTAGATAGTTAACAGTGTTGCTAGGAAGATAGTTAGCTAAAGTATCTAAATTTAAATTTTCCTTTAGGAATTCTCTTATACTTGTTGCAGAGGCAAAGGAAGAGTTTAGATTCTTATCATTATAATTTGATCCTTCTCTTTTTAAAGTTAATGGAATAATATTGCTTTCAAGTTTAATTAAAGCTTTTATATATTCAATTCCTAATATATTATTAGAACTTTTTAATATATCTGTTAGAGAATCATCTTTGATAATTTTATTAAGGGATATTTCCCTTGCCTTTGCATAGGTTAGGCCAAGATCTAAATTACTTTTAATCTCCCTCCTAAAATCATCAGGTTCATTTGTTAAAAAGTTGGCAATATATTTTAATTTTTCTATATCTCCACATTCACTTCCAAAAAAAATATTATTAACTACGCCAATGGAGTTAAGTATGGAAATAGAGCCTTCAGCAAAGAATTCAGCTGAAGATATGGAATAAAAGCAAGGTAATTCTAAAACTAAATCTACCCCATTTAAAACAGCAATTTCAGCCCTTTTATATTTATCTATAATTGCTGGACCACCTCTTTGAACAAAATTACCACTCATAATACAAACAATACCATCACAATTAGTAGTTTTAATTGCATTATTTAAATGATATAAATGTCCCTTATGAAAAGGATTATATTCAGTTATTATTCCAGTAATATTCATAATTTACCTCCTTTTAGGGAATTATAGATATTATAGCATAAAATTTATTATAAAAGAGAAAATATAAAAACAGATAGTATAAAAATTAACGTTTTCTGAAAATTGGGAATATAAAGAAATAAAGATTTAGCTAACTTTAGGTTGAAAAGTATAGTCCGAAAGGAGTATATTAGTATGTGAGGGAAAGTTCGTATCTTTTTGAAAGGAGTTTTTATTATGGAACTTATGAAAAAATTATGGCAATCAGCTAAGGCTGATAAAAAAAGAATTGTTCTTCCAGAAGGGGATGAGGAAAGAACACTAAAAGCAGCAGAAAAAATAAAGGAATTAGGATTAGCTTATCCAGTATTAGTTGGAAATATTGATGAAATAAAAGGAAAAGCAGAAAATTTAGGTGTTAATGTAGAAGGAATTGAAATAATAGATCCTAATAATTCAGAAAAATTAGAAGCATATGTTAACGAATTCTATGAATTAAGAAAAAACAAAGGAATAACTTTAGAAAAAGCAGATCAAATCGTAAGAGATCCATTATACTTCGGAACTATGATGGTTAAATTAGACGATGCAGATGGAATGGTTTCAGGAGCAGTTCATACTACTGGTGATTTATTAAGACCAGGCTTACAAATTGTTAAAACAGCACCTGGAGTTTCAGTAGTTTCAAGTTTCTTCGTAATGATGGTACCGAATTCATCTTATGGGGAAGAAGGTATGTTATTATTCTCAGACTGTGCTGTAAACCCAAATCCTACAGCAGAACAATTAGCTGCTATTGCTATATCAACAGCGGATACAGCAAAAAACCTTTGTGGTATTGAGCCTAGAGTAGCAATGTTATCCTTCTCAACAATGGGAAGCGCTGGTGGAGAATTAGTTGAAAAAGTAAGAAAAGCAACAGAAATTGCTAAGGAATTAAGACCAGACCTATTAATTGATGGAGAATTACAATTAGATGCAGCTATAGTTGAAAGTGTAGCAGCTCAAAAGGCTCCAAATAGCAAAGTTGCAGGTAAGGCTAATGTTCTTATTTTCCCAGACTTACAAAGCGGAAATATAGGATATAAATTAGTACAAAGATTTGCAAATGCTGATGCAATAGGACCAATGTGTCAAGGTTTTGCTAAACCAATAAATGATTTATCAAGAGGATGTAGTGCTGATGATATAGTCAATGTTGTTGCATTAACAGCTGTTCAAGCACAATCAATAAAGTAATAAACTTTTGGAGGATTTTATATGAAAGTATTAGTTATTAATTGTGGTAGTTCATCACTAAAATATCAATTAATTGATATGAATACTGAAGATTCAATAGCTCAAGGATTAGTTGAAAGAATAGGAATTGAAGGATCTGTATTAACTCAAAAGGTTGAAGGTAGAGATAAATACATAGTAAAACAACCAATGGAAGATCATAAAATTGCAATTCAATTAGTTTTAGGTGCATTAGTAGATAAAGAAAATGGCGTAATATCATCAATGGACGAAATATCAGCAGTTGGTCATAGAGTAGTTCATGGTGGAGAAAAGTTTAAGTCATCTGTTCTTATAAATGAAGAAGTTAAGGATTATATAAGAGGATGCTTTAAATTAGCTCCATTACACAACCCTGCAAATATGATTGGTATTGAAGCTTGTGAAGAGCTTATGCCAAATACACCAATGGTAGCAGTTTTTGATAATGCTTTCCATTCAACAATGCCAGAAAAAGCATATCTTTATGCATTACCATATGAATTATATACAAAACATGGAATAAGAAAATATGGTTTCCATGGAACTTCTCATAAATATGTTTCTCAAACAGCAGCTGAAGTTATGGGAAAAGATATTAAAGATTTAAAAATTATTACTTGCCACTTAGGAAATGGTGCAAGTGTAACAGCTGTTAAGGGAGGAGTTTCTATTGATACATCAATGGGATTCACACCTCTTGAAGGAGTAGCTATGGGAACAAGATGCGGTAATATCGACCCAGCTATAATACCTTTCTTAATGAAGGAAGAAGGACTATCTATTGATGAAGTAGATAACCTATTAAACAAAAAATCAGGAGTTTTAGGTATATCAGGAATCAGCTCAGACTTCAGAGATATTGAAGATGCTGCATTTAAAGAAGGGGTTCATAGAGCTCAACTTGCCCTAGATATATTTGAATATAAAGTAAAATCAACTATTGGTGCTTATGCGGCTATTATGGGTGGCGTTGATGCAATAGTATTTACTGCTGGAGTTGGAGAAAATGGTCCAGAAACAAGAGAAGGAATCTTAAAAGGATTAGAATTCCTAGGAGTTGAAGTAGACCCAGAAAGAAATAATGTTAGAGGAAAAGTAAGAGAAATTTCAAAAGAAGGTTCAAAGGTGAAAGCTTTTGTTATTCCTACTAACGAAGAATTAGTTATTGCAAGAGATACAGTTGAATTAATAAGCAAATAATTATTAAAGTGCATTATTATTAGTTTAAGCAATTTATAACAAATAGCTTGACTTTTAATCATGCACTTTATATAATAAATTGTGTTTATTCAGCAAATTTTTATCTAAGGAGTGAAAAAGCTCAAATTTAGCTTATGTTTTAATGATAGGTTGAACCATAAATAAGACAGAATTTGGAGCAAATACATATGATTATAGAATTTTCAGATTTAGTTTCAGCAAAAAGTAGAAAAAAAGAAATAAATGTAACATATGAATTATCACCAATTGTTTTTGATGGGGAAAAAATTAAGAGCACAGATGCTCTTAGTGTAATTGGAGAAATAAGATCTGTTGGGGATGTTTTAACTCTAAAAGCTTCCATAAAAACAAAATTACAATTAAATTGTTCAAGATGCCTAGAGGCCTTTATCTATCCAATAGATATTGATATAGAAGAAAGGTATACAAATAATGAAGAACTTCAAAAAGAAGACGAAATTATTTTTGTAGATAGCAATACATTAGATATTGCAGAAGTAGTTGAAAATATAATTGTTTCAACCTTACCTATTAAGAGACTTTGCGCAGACAACTGTAACGGCCTTTGCCAAAAATGTGGTAAAAATCTTAATGAAGGTCCTTGTCAATGTGACACAAATGATGTAGACTTAAGAATGGCAAAGTTACAAGAGTGGTTTGCTAATAAGGAGGTGTAGTAATGGGAAATCCTGCTAGAAAAACATATAGAGCAAAGAGAAATTCAAGAAGAGCTCAAACTTTTAAAGCGAGCTTA
>Ga0209537_1001960_pt1 | contig 21685 bp, 11 predicted proteins | sample BioPla4DNA1_FD_187698 | JGI IMG/M metagenome (GOLD analysis project Ga0209537, IMG submission 187698) | Biogas fermentation microbial communities from Germany - Plant 4 DNA1 (SPAdes) (version 2) | ecosystem: Engineered > Bioreactor > Anaerobic > Digestate | place: Bielefeld, North... | reverse complement strand
TCCGTTATTGTTTAATCCCCACATATACAACTTTCCGCTTTCAGTTATCGCGGCAGAATGTCTTTCACCTGCCGCTACTTTTATTACTTTTTCGTTGTCAAAATAATTTATCCAAACTGTATTAGCGGTTGTTGCTGTGCTGTTATAGCCAACTTGCCCGTTGGTACTATATCCAACCCCGTATACTTTTCCTGTTTCTGTTAAAAAAAGAGAATGGTAGTATCCAAACCCAAGTGTATAATCTCCCGTAAATTTTGCCATTATACCACCAGTATCTAACAGTTTATTGAAAAACTTCATCTTTAGTGTTTTAACTCCTACTGGTACATTCCTGAATCTTACTCTGATTGTTTCTGTATCTGGATCAAAGTCAAAAGGTACTTCATTATCGTTTTCATCGTAAATTTTGAAATTACATCTTTTAATTCCAATACTATCATACCCCATAACCATAGGATTAAAAGTAGTAGACGGATTTAAAAAAACTTCTATACCCATTTCATCGCCTCCTATCAAAGAAAATCAATCACGCACAAAAGTTATTTCTATATCTTCTAAATATTTATCACTCGTTTTTTCTATATCAAAACTATACGCTTCTATTATATAATCAGAATTAACAACTTCGTCTTGAGGTATTATTTCTATATTCACATCATTAAAAAGACTCTCAGGAACTTCTATGTCAAATTCATATCCTTCTATTGTTTCACCAACACCAAATATTAGTTCTGCCTTATTCTCATCTAAATCAGAATTATCAACTTCAAAAGTTTGAAGAATAATAAACGCCCTATAATAATATTTATCTGTAGTTTGTGGGAATACGACATCATCCCAAAATTGAACTTGACTATATGCGTTCTTAACAGTATTAACGATAGCTATCTCTCCGTCAGAAATAGAAGTAGGCATTGAATTAAGTTTTCTGACTATAATAGTGTATCTCCATCGTTCATCGTCTGGTTCTTCCCAATTAGCAACACAAAAATTAGAAGAAGGATATTCCCAAACCTTGAAATTTTTCACTCTTAATTTATAATTAATCGTTGAATCTATTTTGAAATTATTTAAGTATTCTATTGTATTATCATTCTTTTTAATCAAAAGATCTGTAATACCAACTTCTACATCTTCTACACCAGTAATACCCAAATTGATTGGTCGTTTTGGGTCCCATATGTTGTATAGTTCGCCAGTTTCAGAAACCATTATATGATTAACAATCTCTTTAGCTTTTGGAATATTTTCTATACGTTTGAATCCAATACTCATATTAAACCACCTCAGCTGTTGCAAGATTCAAAACGACATATTGGTCAGCGCCTTCTGTAGCTATGTTGTCTGGTACGTTTATAACTATTTCGTAGCCAACAAACTCTTCGTAAGATTCTACCTCTTTTTCTTTACCGGCAGCCCAAACATTTCCGTCTATATCAATAACATACGTTATATCTTTTTCCACATAAACCCTTTTTATTGGAGATAGAATTTCAGGAGCAGATATTGGCATTTCTACTCCGTTCTTTAATATTTTTACGTTAGAGAACGTATCGTTGATTTCGCTTCTTTTAGGTACTAATATATCTATTTTTGATGATCTTAGATCTGCGAAGTTTTGAACATTAATGTCTTCTGAAAATACAGGAGAAGACATCGGAATTTCTTGAATGATTTTTGCAATAGAAGAAGTGAAGTCATAGAACTTGTTCAATACAGCAAAAAAGTCTGAATTTAAATTTGGTATCAGCAGATCGTTTAGAGGTTCTAAATTATCGGCAAAACTAGTTGCGTTTATACCTTCTGTATTTTCTAATACCAATGGATTATTAGAATAATTTATCACTTGCGGATCTATAGAATCATCTTGTGTATATCCATCAAAAATATCAGCAAATACATCGTATGTAATAGCCAACGTTTCAAAAAATCTCGGGTATAACTGTTCCCCTATATACACTTTTTGTGGTTTATAAAACGGGCAATTCTCATTACATTTGCCTGTTTTGTAATATATAGAATTTTTAGAACAGTATGCATATAAAAATTCAGTATCGTAAGTATTGAATTCACAATGAGTATAATTTTGTGTGGAGTTGTATAAAACGCCTTTAATAACTCCAACACCTGTTAAACCTTCATAATTATTTTCAGGAGTTAAATTATGTTGTAATTCTAGATGTGTTGGACTTACTCTTAAATCTTTTGGTCTTACAACTACGTCTATATCAGTAACATATTTCAGAGCCTCTAAACCTTTCATATCTTTATTGAAAACTAACCCGAAGATAATCCCCGGGTCAGCTTCCATTTTATGTAAATTATCACTATAATCTTTTATTGAAATAGTTGTTGTTTCCAATGGTATAGTTAGAGGTTTCAGAACATTAATTTCGTACACAATATGCACCTCTCTTGCTAAAAACTATTATTTTATAAAAACTTTCCGCCAAAATATTTAAGAAGGTTTTTGGATATAGTGTTATCAAAAACCATTAAATCGTTAAGTATAAGATAACCTAACGAATTGTTACCAATTTTAATATCGTAAGTATCTTCTAAACTTACATCAACAGTTTCGTATTCTAAAGTTAGAGGATGAAAAACCTTGATTTGTCCACTCCCAATTTCTAATATCAGGTTTTGAAAATTCAAAGGACTTCCAGAAATAATTTCTCCAGTTTGGCTAAGAATAACATCGCCATCCAAATCAGCTTCTACAATTCTTTTACCAGCTATTGTTATTAAATCGCCTACAGAAGTTATATCTTCTGTTATCTTATTACCAGTCAAGAAATTGAAGCCAATATTACTTTCTTGCTTATCTAATAAACCTAAGCCAGCAATTTGTTGCTTTGTTAACTGGTAATTAAAGAACAATACTTCTTTTAATAGTTCGGTTTGATTTGTCCAAACAACGTCAGCTGTATCAAAAATATTTCCACCAAAAGCAAATTTTTCAGTTCCCGTTAACGCCATTGTGTTTCCTATATTATTCAAAAACGATACGGGATTGTTGTTTCCGTCCATAAGCACAAAAATGTTGTTCGTAGTCGGTTCATAATATACACCTATTGCTCGAATGTTATATGCGTTGTTTGCTTCCCACGGATGTGATGTGCTTGTAAAATCCGCCGTTCCCATGCTTTCTGTTTTTACGTAACACTTGAATCCGTTTTGTGTGGAATTGAATTTGATTTTGTTTGAAATACTGAATAACGTTTTTTCAACAGCATCATTGGTTTTGTGTTGAGTACCAGCTAATGCTACAAGAGTCCATGTACTTCCAGTTCCTATACCATTAACCATAAAATCCATATTATATAATCCGTTTCTCACTAGAGTATTAGTTTGAACATAATCAGCTGTTTTTTGATTTACTCCGCCATAATAATATTGGTTACCTAAAGCAGGATTCATATACATAGTAGGACTTTTTGATAAATCTATTTGATAATTTTCGTCATATTCAAATACTATTACAACTTCTTGATCTGCTTGCGCCAATACAAACGGATTATTTGTAGTAGATAGATTTACAAGCCATTTTGCTCTTTTCTTACCTAAATCATACATTAACAAAATTGCATCTAGAGTTTCACCGTTTTTTGTTAATTTGATATGATGGATATCTTTTTCAGCTAAAATTGTATCATCCCAAGTTCTATCGGTAACCTCGATAGGTATCCATAATTCGTTTGTTCCTCCAACTATATCTTGTAAAAATCTTGTTTTAACAATCTGTCTATCACCACCAAGTCCTATCCCAAGAAAATCAAACATCAACACGTTGTTGGGTGCCACATCATTCATTATCAGCGTATTGGCATCCAGCCTTATTCCTTTTTTTTCATAAACAGGTGTTAATGCTGGTTGAATGTTTGAACTGTTATTTACGCCAACTACAGAATCTTCAAATTTGTATAGTTCTAAGAGTTTATCATCAAAAGATTCGATGGTGTTAGTTTCTGAACTAATATATTTCAGAACGTTAACTCCTGCGTCTAATGTTATATTAGGAATATAAATCTTTCTTTCGCTAAACCAATTTATTATTTTTGCAGAAATTTCAGATTCGTTAAAACTAAACTTAATCCCATCTTGGTTAGGGTCAAATCCCTGGAGTTCGTGCAATGTGGATATATCCAACAATGCATCTACAGTCTGGGGAGAACCTGTATTATTGTTTATCGACCATGTAATATTATTGATTGATTTGAACTCTCTAACAATTTTGAAACTATTTGTTTGTATTCCTTGTGATTCTACTACTTCTCCATCTAGTATAAACACCACTTCATCGTACAACATTTCATCAGGATTAGGTATAGTTAAAGTTTCATAACCAGGAACGTATCCATAATATAATAATTTAGGAATAAAAGTTTTTGGAATATCAATCTGTTCTGTAACTCCAGAAACGCCAACAGTAATCTCTTGAGAGTTATTAAACTGTATTTGATTGTATGTTTCATAGAAAACTATATCAAAGGAAAACTTTCTGTTGTTTCCTTCGACATATTCAGTTCGATAATTGCGTCTTTGAAGTTTAACGTTGTTAGTAAACAAATATCTGTCACTAACTAACATCAGACTAAGCAACGAATTATAACCTTGTAATATCGGGTAAACACCAGGAGGCGACCATGAATAGCTGTGAACTTCACTATGAGTAGAAAATGTTTTGGCACAAAATAATAGATTATAAAATCTATTATGATAGCCAGACGCATTTGATGAAGCTAACACATTTGTCACTATAAGTACTGTATTAGGTATTATGGCATAATAATATTTGCTACCTATAAATATATTTGAAATATTGTATTTACCAGGGAACAAAAATATGTAATCTCCTTTTGTAACAGCAAAATCTAATGTTTGGTACGGATTTTCTTCTGTACCATTACCAGTAGTATCGCTTCCTCCAAACGCATCCACAAATATCATAGAATTTTGAGAAATGCTAAAGCTCAATGCAACTTGCTCTTTGTCAAAAGGTTTTGGCACTAATGTTGTTAATCCTTTTGGCGTAAAATAATTTTCTTCATAATATGTATTTCCCAATTCGTCTTTGACATAAATATTACTGGAATATCCTTTTTCGATTTTCTGTATTTTTATAGGTTTATCTAATATAATTGGTTCTGTTTCAACTATATAATTATTGTTATATATTGTCTTAGCAAAATATAAATTGATTTCATAATTATCGTCATGAGGTACTACTGCAACAAAATAAACGTCATCTTTTTGAGCATCCAAAATACCAACTTGAAAAAATGTTTCTTCTAATTCACTATTAAAAAAAGTTATAGGCATTATTTCGGTTTTTAGATTATCTTTTAAAGTAGTTCGTACACCATTTTCTAAACAAATATAATAAACCTGTGTATCGTTAAACACATAGTTTGGAAGACAAACGTTTGGAAATATTTTGTATCCATTTTTGGTAATTCGAACATATTGCAATTTCCCATTAGCAGTTTTCAATAAAATATCCAAACTGTTTTCTTGAGCTGCAATGTATCGGAATTCTGAACCTGCTAATATGTTATTAGCAGAATAATTTATACTCGTTCCTTCGATTGTACCAGTAATAGTATTCACTGTTATATTTACTGAATTATTTTCATCTAACGTTACTGTTTTGCCTGACATTATATTATTTGGAAAAAATGCAAAAATCGCTTGGTTAGCCGATGTATGAAAATTAGGTTCAAAAGAAACTGTCATTCCATTTGGTAACCAATTCCCTTCAATTTCATCAAACTCATAAACAAGGTAATTATCGATAGCATAAAACCTTGAAGAGTCACCAGCTATTATATCTGTAAAAGGTGATACTATATCCCTATACTCTTTTGTTATAGGGTCTAGCAAAAAACTTCTAGTTTTATCTTTTATCATAACTGTCAAATCTGTACTCGCAATTATAGGAGATTCATAAACATTGTCTTCGCTCGTCCAAGAAACTGGTACCTTTTCTACAGAATCTATCAACATTTTGTGTGCAGAAGGTTTAGGAATTCCATTTGAGTCGTATAATATATTTGGATCGTTGTACATTTCTTTTTCTTTTATAACTGATAACTCCATTCCGCTAACAATAACAGGATTGTTTTTCTCTAGATCAAACGTTAATGAAATGGTTTGAGTACCAGCAGGAATGTCAAACAGTACAGCTGTTATCCCATCTTGACTTATTCCGTCCACCAATACATTGATATCTTGACCCCATTTAAAAGTGCCAGCATAATACGTACTTGATATAATGCTTGTATCTGTAAGATACATATAGTCTCCATAGATTTCACCAGTTTCTGTTTTTATAGGGAAAAAGTCTCCTTCGTTAAATCTATAATCAGTATACTGAATGTATCTTGTTTTAAAATTTGTCCTATAATAGTCAAGATTAGTTTGATCTGCTCGTATAGCCTTCAAATTATTGTAAGCATCATTAGTCATAATAATCTTGCCATAACCACTATAAAAATTTTCTGGTAAGTTATATACTAAATCTCTGCCTATTGGCGTTCTTTGGTTAATTGCAATTGTTTTATATGGATGAACGTACGGAGTGTGGCGTATTTGCATAGTAAACCTCCTTACAACAATTGATCAAGAGTTTTGTATATCTCTTTTAATTCTTCTATGTTTACAGTAAACTCTTGCAAACTTTCTGTTCCGTATGTTGAAACTATATAGTTGTAAATTACTTGTTTTTCTTTCGAAGAAGACGTTTCAAAATTTTCTACATACTTTTTTATTGTTTCGTTTAAAACTCTCAATCTGTCTTTTGCATTTTGAAGAAAATCTATTTCTGAATTTCTCATTTTACCCCCTCCTAAACTATTCTCGGTGTATAAGTAACACCAGATTGTTTTCTATAAATCATCATTGCAGGCTTTTTTTCTGTTCCTAACAAATATTCTCCATTCCACGTCCCGTAGGTTTTAACTGCACGTATACCAGGAACAGCTACAAAAAGTTTGTTCACAAAAATATCTGTCACTATATAAAAATCAGAAATAACATCTGATAATTTATTTGTACCTACATCTGCTGGAAAAACACCTTCAGCTGATATTATTTCGATTTGATTAGGTTTCTTATCAGTAATGATTCCAACTTCTGATGTAGCTGTATTAACAGGACCATATACAAACGGTGTGGTTATTGATGTTTGGAATGGTAATCTAACGCTTTGGTTATATACTAACTGTTCTAATAACGGTCCAACATCCAATACGGCTCTTTCCGTTCTTGTTTGTGATGGTTTAATTAACTTTTTTTCACCAGGAATCATAAACGCCCAAGCTGCTACATCATTTTCTGGAAAATAAGCCTCTAAATCGTATAGGGTTTTATCTGTATTGTTTTTTATTCTAACGTTTATTTCATCTCCAGATTGCTCATTAAAAACTATTTCTGTTAATATATTGCCTTCCTCATCTTCAAATTGTGCCATTTCAGGATTTGCGTATACAACAATTTGTGACAAACTTAAAGTCCCAGTTTGGGTCTTTGTTAATCTTATACCTTGTGAAATCATGTCAGTAGTAATTTTTAATAAACTACCACCTTCATAAGTAAAAAGACTTTCTGTTACTTCAACCCAATGTTCAGGACCTATATAATTTTCTATTTTTAAAATTTCTTGTCTATCAGTTGAAAGTTCTATTGAAGAAATATAGTATGTGCTATCCCAAAATATTTCTATACTTTGGTTTTGATTTAAAACAGTCGGCAACTCTAAAATGCTTCTTATCCCATTTACAATTTTATATTTAACATGCTCAAAATTTAATATATTGATCATAAAATTTGTGGCAAGGAGACTCCTGATGTTATAGTTTCAGGAGAAAAATTGCCGTTCGCCTCCTTTTTAAAAATATTTGTAAACCACAACTGTTTACACTCCCGCCCCGTATACAACTGCAAATAAAAGTTCAGCAGCAGTCCCTGAAGTCAACGCATCTGAATAAGTCAATTGCCTTCTTATCCATATTCCTATAGTATCGCCTGGAGCTAATTCGGCTGCATCTCTCAAAGGATTAATAAACAAAGCTCCACCAAGTCCTAAAGGATATTGCCACCTTCCATTTCCATAATCTACAAGCAAATCGGGATTTGGTTCAACTGACATGTTAGGTATAGTAGAAGCAGGATTGTTTACCGTGTCTCTGTTATCCATATTCTTACTAGTTTCAACTGCTATACCATAAACAGGTGCTGATTCGCCACCCAATTCAAACATAATTCTAACATCGTATATAGTTGTACTTCCTGTGTTTTTCAAAAACAATTTAACGAATTGCAAATCTGAGGGTATAGACACTGGATCTAGATATACAGGTTTAAACACATTGGCTAAAGTCTCTCCCAAAGACGTATCATAACCAAGCCCACCACCAACTTCGCCTGACGGTCCTGGACTTTTAGGAGTATACTCTGCTATATAAATATCGCATTGTTCATTCTGTTCATAATAACTTGGAATTGTTTTTGGAACTAATGGCATATTCCGCCTCCTTTTCTACTCTTTATAAAATCCTGCGAGTTTAAATCCAATTTCAAATCTGTTGTTTAAATAAGTTTGGGCAGGAACATTAATAACTCTTTTTATCCAAAGCGGTACTTCCTCCCCAAAAGCAACGTTTTCTTTTAAGAGTAATGTGTTGTTGCTGTCTAATGGTCTCACCCACTCATATTCAGAAAGATGGCTAAGCAAATAAGATTCATTATCTTCAGGTCGACATAAAGACAAGAAAATAGTATCGTATGGTGAAGGTGTTTCAAAATTAATAAAACATTCTAGCCTATATAGTTCAAAATCATAATCAACAAATTTTACCCACAACTTTCTGTAATCGTTTAAAACACCAGTTAATTCGAGACGATACCCTTCCACGGATTTAAACAACGTATCCATACCATATTTAGGAAGTCGTTTAGCATAATCGATTGTACCGTCGTTTAGAGAAATGACCTGTCCGGCAGTTACGGTTTGTCCGACTGCCAAATTGATACCTTCAGCATACGTTAAATGTTGGAAAGCACCATTTTCAAACACAACCTTATAACCTGCCCCAGTATCAGAAATTTCAGTAACAACAGAATCGAAATTTACTTTTATAGGTCTTGTAGAAGCATAAAACTCTAATCTATCAGCCATATTTGAACTCCTATTTTAGGTATTGAGAAATCCACCGCTTATAATGCGGTGGATAATTGTTTATTGCAAAGGATCTCTTCCCATGCTTCCATCCCAAACGTATATTCTGAAATATAAGTTGTTAGTAGTTAGCGGGGTAGAAAGCGAATGTTGGAACCTTACATAATAGTCGTTTTTAGCCACTACTCCGTTTATTGACTCTAATCCATCAACGCCTGGATCTAATGCCATAATAGAGTTCCATTTATACATGCTCGGATTTTGTCCTGGCAAATAATAAGTTGTATACGAAAACTTTTCTGGTGCAACTGTAAATTCGTTGGACAAAAATGGTTTTTTGTTCTTTTCAAAAGATTTATACGCTAATATTCTGTCTCTTGTTTTTAAATAACTAGGATCATCAAAATCTCTAGTAGCAACTTCTATTGCGAACTGCACTGTACCACCAACAAGATTCTCTGGTGTTTCCCATACTATATCTATTTTTTCGTCGCTAATTGGAGAACCTAATTGTGGATACACTAACTCTGTTACTTTGTATACATCTAAGAAATACAAATAAACTTTTCGCAACGTTGGATAAAATTTGGTAGAAGAATTAAAGTCGAACTTTAATTGATAAACAACATTATCAGCTGCTAATCCTTCAATTTCCGGCAATTTATCTGCATCAGCCGTGGTTTCTATTGGTATCCAACCTTCTGGATTCCAGTTCTTTCCGTTATCAGTCGAATATCTTATAAATGTTTGAATAGAAGTATTATATTTAATTTCATATTTATCTTTTGGTTCATCTTTTACAATAACGATATCAAACAACTTAGATGCTCTAGGTGGTTTGATTACTGGAGATAAAATCTCATCTTTAAGTTTTTTTGGTGGTATTACTTCAAACGCAACACTCGTGGATTCCCAAGAAGGAAACGGACCAGTTGAATCTGATAATAAATATATTGCCCCAATAACAAACAATTTTGGCTGTTCATATTTGCTGAAAAACTCTCTCCATTCGGCGTTTGTAATATCAGCGACTTCTAGATTAGAGTTTGAAGCATCGTGGCAATATTTGGTTCCATACTGTGTCAGTTCCCAAGTTTTTGTACCAGTGTTGAAATAATACCAGTTTTTGTTATCAGCAGAGAATATGAACTTCATTTTATGTATTTCTTCACCATCAACAGATTTAGAACTTGTCCCTATTGAAATCTTTTTTATTCCAACTATTTCGTTTGCTTGATAAACTAAACGTCCACTTGTTTTTACGTAAATACCAGCTTTTTGTTCATCTGTCACAGAAAGAGTGCTGTCTATTATAAGATTAGTTATTTTTGTTTCTCCACTTACGCTGTTTATAAACACTTTTTCAACATCAACTTGCATTGCTAATCTTTTAGCGTTCGTAAGTGAATCATAAATTTTATTGATTTCCTTTGTCTCGCTCGTTCTTTTTAAAGAAACCGCATCTGTAAAGCTTTCTATTTCTAATTCAGAGCCACCTTCAGGCAAATACAAAATGTTATGATTATATTTTACAATTGAATGAATATCGTTTGAAAATACCGCAGTTTGATTAGCATTCATAGTTGTATCAAATGTATATGTTGCGCGCCATCTGTAATACCGTGTCCATCTTCCTGTATACGAGTTATAACTATCCGGAGCCAAATCTGTCCAAAACATCGATGACGTGAAATTACAAACTAAAGATTTTTCAGGATTTTTGTTTCTCAAAATAAAAGATCTGGTCTTTGGTAAATTGAGTTCCTGTTCTTCAAACCTGTATTCGTTGAATTTCAAAATCTCTTTGGTAGAATTAACTAAATTAGAATATTCAAATAAAAGTTCAAAAGTTCTTTCTGCAGGAAGTTCAGACAGCAAATACAATTGTCCAAGTTCCATAAAATATTGTGTCATTCCAGGGAAATCAAATGTTGGATATTCGTTATCAGTATGAGTAGTTGTTTCTTCAAACACTTGATATTCATCTGCGTAATTTTCGTGTTCTCCCAAAAACAGATGTGTGCCTCCAAACTTTATTTTACCTAAAGGCAATTCTCGTTCAAACTCAAATTTATAAACAGAGTTTCCATCAAATTGAAGCATTCTAACGTTATTACTACCCAATCGTGTTTCGTTTTCCACAAATTCTTCAAAAGTCATTTCTACCACGTTTGGATGGTTAGGAATATCTATCTCCTCAACAGGAGTTTCTATACCAGTCATATCCAATTTATATACTTTACTAATATATTTATTAAACCCTGAATTAAATAAATCATAACTTTCAATTGAAGAGGTATCGTTTGTTACTGTAACACCAATCTTTTTAATAGTTTCGTCGTTTAACAACACGTTGTTTGACCAAGACGCTGTTGTTGCAGGCGAAACCGTTGTTATATAAGTACCTATTTGTGGATCTGGACCTCTCACTTCCATGTTCGCAGTTAAACCATTGTTGAAAAACTCTTGAACCAAACCAGCAGTGAATATTTCAGACGGTACTGTATTTAAAACTAGAGCTGTATCACCAGCTTGATTTACATTGAGATTAAGTTTAAAATTGTTTTTTGTTATCGGTGCTTGATATTCAAAATCATCTAAACTGCCATTGTAATATGTATTGAAAAATCCGAAAGCATCTTCTAAAATTTCAGTTGTTGGAGCTTGTTCTAAATAATTTTTGAATACAAAGTTTTGATAATTTGAATATAAAGAAGCAGAGTACTCGTCGAAGTTCAAAACGCTTCTCCAAAAATCATCATCTTTTGTCACTATTGGGTCTAAAATTCTACTTGGAGTAGCAACTATCAACGGATCTGACATTTGAGACTCATTATCTTCTCCTACCAGTTTGGCATAATAATTTATAGAAGTAATCATATCGGCTGTGTATCCTTTATCTTCATAAACGTATAATTTCACACTATATTTAAATTTGTTTTGAGACAAATTTATAGGTTCGGTTTCGAGAATCTCAACTTGTTGGGTATCTATTTTAATTACCTGTGTTTCATAATTAACACTTGTAATAACCACATTATTAAATGTATAGTTTGTGCCCTCTACGGCTATATCTATCTCTGCACTTTCACCTAAACCGTTGAAAAGCATGTTATCATGTTCATCTATATCTATTTTAAAATAATTTATATATCCGGAATAACCATCTGGCATTACATCATTGGGATCTTCTGATAACAAAGGAATAATCCCGTGTGATCCGTGAATTATAGGAATTTTCTTTATTCTAGATAAAGTCTGTTCTCCAGTTAGCATTCTGTACACTTCTATATATTCCACATCATCTATTCTTGGTTCAGTTACTTCGATGTTAACCAATATTTTATCATCATGAACTGTATTTGTTAAAATTGGTTTTTCAAATTCCACCAAAGTAGTAAAGGTGTCTTCTGTAGGTTGATTGCTTACAGCTCCGCCAGTATAAGGAACGGCTCTTATATTGTATTGTTTATCAGAATCCAAATTATCCAAGGTTACAAACAAAACAGTCGCTTGCGAGTCAAGATAAATGGTTTTTTCGAAATGATACTCTGTCTCTGTAGATTCTTTGAGGTATATTTCTATTTTTGTATAATCTGTCATGTTTTCTAATGTAATAGAATACAAAGCATCATGTGAACCAACTTTTATCTTTTCAAATGTTGCTATTGGTTTAACCTCTTTTGTTCCTTCGACCCAAAAAAAGACAGGCGTGTATACTACAAAATCAGAATTGCTAGCAACTTTTATATCCCAAACGTCATTCAAAGTCCATACATCGCCATTAAAATCAGTGTCAGTTTGTTCGTAGGTTTCTGCTATACCCAAAGTTATATTTCCGGTTTCAGAATCCCAAACATTGTCTGCATCCGTTATTTCAAATACTACAAAACCACCTTTGTTAACTTTTTCTTCGTCAACTTGAGCATTATAATCTAATTCTGAACTACCTATAAACAATTTTTGTCCTTTTAAAACAACTTTATTTATTCTATGAGATTTCATGGAACCGGGCAACATCTTTTGAATTTTTTCTGGTTGTGTACTTGAGAAAGTATAGTTATTAGAAATAATTCTCGCATAATTACCTGATTCCACAGTGAAATTAGTCATGTTGATTATGAAATAGTACAATCCGCCATCGTCATATTTATAATCAGGATTTTCAGGATTGTACCTTCCTTTCAAACCAACAGCAACATGCATCTTTTGGGTTTGAAAAGGATAATCAAAGCTAATGCTTTCTATTTCATCTAAAGTTGGGTCTAAAGGTCCAATATCCAAATTAGTTTGAGCAAAAGATGCCAAATTAACTTTTTGAACCCCTATATGAGGATAAAAAGCATAACCATCTTGCAATTGCATTTTAAAATAAACGCTGAGATCGTTCTTAAACGAATATAAAACGTTGTTTTGTTTCGCAAAAACAGCGGAAAAATTTCGACCAGCAACAGTACTGTACGAAGTTGTTATAGTTGAAATTTGTGTAGACGGTTTAGACAAAGAACCTAAAAATTGTACAGTTGCACTTTCGTTGTTATTCGACATAATCAATAAATGTTCGTCGCCATATTCGTTTTTAACCAAATGAATTCCTTTAACCTCTGTATAAGGTTTGAGGGTAGCAAATTTATTTTGTGGATTATCCCAATAATTTGGTATAGAACCAGTTTCAGGAACCACGCTACTTAACATACTTGATATGTTCCCTAATGCTTTTATTCCACCACTAAAAATTACAAATCCGTAATCTTGTGCAAAATCCAACACTATACCAAAATTACCTGTTTTTTCAAACATCACTATTTTTCCGTTTTTAGCTGTCATTACATAATAACTTTGATCGTATGGCTTTTTGTAAAACATTGATAAATTAGAACATTTGATATTAAACCACGGTATCATAGTTTCCATATCATACCAAATCATTCTACCTTCATGCGTTAGAACTATTAAATTTTTTCTAGGCATTGCTTTAAACTGTCTGTACCAACTTAAGGTAATATTCTCTAATCTTATATCATTCGGATCATCATCTTCATTCCTGTCGTATACAACTAATCCATGCAAATTACCTGAAATGTTAGTTTTTTTAACCAAATTTTCATGTAGCGGCATTCACTGCACCTCCAAAATTAGTAAATAGGAAGATTCTCCTGTATTTTTTCATATTGATTTGTATCTTCATTGTACTTATAAACATCGGCACTTTCAATTAAATCAAACGGATCTCCAAAAGCAACTATCAATGTTCCATCAGAACATACTTGAGTGCCTAAGATTCCGATTTGTGTAAGCCCGCCCAAAATATCTAATAAAGTTTTCCCTGTATAAACGTATCCGTGAATATGAAATGGTCTAACAAGTCCATAACTTTCAGGTGGGCGTTCAAAAGATAGCGTGCCAGATACATAATCAAACAACCAACCCACATCGTGACCGGATGGAATTTTTTTACCAGTATCATCAATCAGTTCAATTATATAATTTTTGCCATATGCAGGCGGTATTACTTTGTAGTCGTTGCTCTCTCTAAAATGAGCTCTGTGTTCTCCAACAGTTACGTCTTCAACTAAAGTTTCATAAACTTCAAAAGCCAGGTTTTGAGAAACTGCAATAGCTGGATTTTCAGATAGCGGCGATACCCAAACTAAAGCGGGGTTTGTAATGCCTAGAGCAGAATTTCTGCCTTCTTCGTAAAAATCTTTTTGGTTAGAGGTATGTGTTTTATCATTGATTTTTTTCCATGGATAATTAAGCTTTGTTTTGTCATTAAGAGCCATGTTATCCTCCTTTCTTACCAACTTGTTTCTTTAATATTGGATATATAGCATCCGTCTTTGACGGATACTTTTAATACATAAGAATTATCTGTATAATAAGTGGAATAAACCCCACTCGTCCAATATATGCGTTTGCCTCCACTTATATCTTCAAACTGTGTAACTGCACCATCACCATTTTTACCATCGAACGTTCCTAAATCATAGTATTTCGTTAAATCCAACCACCCTGTTTGCCCCGGAAGTTTCAAGCTCAACTTAACATCAGTACCATAATTAAAACTTCCCTTAATTTCAATTATTCCATTGTTTCTTGGTTGACTTCCTTTAAAAACCCTATAATAATCACAATATTCGTTATTAGAATGTAAATTATATTCATGGTCTGGCGCAGTGCGAATCGCACCAACATAATTAGGATGTACCAACCTATCAGCAAACACTATAGCAACATCATTTACTGAACTAGTAGAATCCCAAACGTTTGAAATCGATGATGGCAACGTATCATAATTATCTGCTGGTAATCGATATGTTTCGGTGCAAAATTTTTCCTCTAATAACGTGCTTTCACAAGGCAAACTATTAACCCAATAAGGAAATTCCGCAGTATATGTTGAATTGTTAAATACATTTTTAATAGAAATTTTTATTGTATCAGTATCTTTTCGTAATTTGTTTTGAGGGACGCCGACAGAAAAATTTAACACTGGTGTATTTTGCCATGCGGTTGGAACTCCATTCCAAATTTCAGCATACCCAACACTTTTAAGTTGACCTAGATTAATTAGCTCTAAGTTTATAGGTGTAGACCATAAAGTGTTTTGAACCACATTTTGTATTTGAGGCAATTGAAAATTAATTAATCCGTTTGATAAATAAGCTATTCCCGATAAATATTTATATTGCAAACTTGAATAAGTTATTCTCACTGAATTTTGGTCATAAATAATATTTTTTGGTTCTTCAAACAATATCAACTTTTTTTCTTCTGCTTTTATGTTGTTGGACGTATCTCTAAAACTTATTCTAAAGTTATAATACGGATCAGGCAGGTTTAATGTGTTGAAAACCACCTTAATCTTTGATTTATATGGAGATTTAAATACACCTGCAAATTTTTCTATCTGTGTCAGTTTCCCGTCGTACAACGTGCCGTCATATTCAATGGTTTCTGGGAAATTGCAACTATTACCTAATCCAAAATCCCAAATTTCCTTTTTTACATCGTTTTTTATATCTCCAACAAAAACAAATTCTCTTCCTGAAACTATATCAGCTACAACTGTAATAGGGGTATTTTTTAAATATATAGTTGCAGTTGTACCAGCAATAAACCCAGGTCCTGCGTTTGCGGCATATATTAATCCTGTTACTGACTCTCCACTCCATATTGGATTGTTAATCTCCGCTGTATAGCAAAGATCAATTTTGTTATACACTTCTTTCAAACCTGTGTTAAGTTTATCCACAGCATCCGCTATTCTGTCTGTAGGATATAAAGTTATAGGCGATATCCCGCCTAAATATCCATCATTAAAAGTTCCGTCTGTTGGGAAATCTAATCTGCCTATATACGCTACTACACTTATTGTCTTTTCTAATATTTTTAATATATAATCTATTTGTTTTCTCATGTGTTGTATTTGTTCTGGTACAGAATGTAAAGAAACATATTCTCTATTCCATTTTTCAAATAACTTCCTATAATTTTTATAATCATCTAACAAGTTTTTCGATTCGCCTATTACATAACTTCCTATTTCTTCAACTGTATCTGCGATTTTGTCAATATCAACATTTCTTACATAATCCCCAGCTCCATAATACGAAACTTTCAAGGATCTTCCTGAATTTATATAATCCGTGCTTATCCATATCCTGTTAAGAGGAACATCAACATAAAAGTAATCTCTTGAAGGTTCCGGTAAAGGATAGTTGTTGGTTTTAGTTAACACTTTACCATTATCCAAAACTGCTAACAACGGTTTGGTTACATCTATAACTTTTGTTAATTCTATAAACTCATCGTCTATAGTATAAGCTTCTTCTAACCGTGACGATTCATAAGTACCGTCTGGTTTTTTTCTTTGTGGACCAAAATCACGCAAATAATTATCAAGCACTTGTATTCACCGACCTTCCTGCCAATCTATTGACTTCTTTATTTAATGTCGCCACTTGATCTTTTAAAGATTCAACCACTGTAATAGTGCTATTCAATGCTTTATTCTGATTAGCTATTAAAGTTTTTTGAGTATTTACCGCTTCATTAAACATGTTTACTCCGTTTGCAAAAACATTTGTAGAATCATTAAATTGTTGGGCTATTTCGTCAGAAATACCCAACCCTTCCGAGTCAACCTGTTCTCTAACTGATTGATCTTCATGCATTTTCTCAAATTCTGTGTCTAAAATTTTTTGTAATATATCGTTTTCTTGAAATTCTACCGTATTATATCCTGCACGTTCAAAATACTCTTCTATTACTTCTGGTTTTACATATTGAAATGGTACGTCGCCAGGCGAAAGAACTCCTGTACGTGAAATAATTGTCTCATAAAACTCTACGCCTTCGGGAGTAAAATAATCTTCTGGTCTAAATTGTTCTCCTGAACGAGAAGCTTCATTTGTTATCATAACGCCAATGTTAGCTGGCAAAGTGGATTTTATCTCAAATTGCTGCATTATAAAATCTTCAAGTTGATTTAAAATTTTCTTTTCTTTTCGAGAAAGTTTTTGATTATTCCTGATGTTAGAAAAAATCGTTGTAAAATCACTAGGGCTAAAAATTTCAGTTAACCTGAGCGCTTCTGCCCTTGTAAGTCCATCTTCCATAAGTTCAGGAAAAATAGAAAGAAACGTGTTAGCTCGCCAAACCCCTTCAGAAAGTTGTCCTCCCGAACCCATCACCACAGAGGTAGCGTAATTATAACTTTCTTGTTGATAAGTTTGATAAGCATTACTAAGCATGTTTGAACCACCGAACATTTGATAAGCCTCTTCAGATCCAAGTTCGCCCGTTAAATATAATCTTAACGCATCAAAGTTTGGAGGTGTAAGTCCTCTTTCAGTAAACAAATATTCTGTAGCAGGTTGTATAGCTTTTTCAAATTCTTGCCACCCCATACTCCCCAGTGTACTTTCTTGAAAGAATTCAAAAATACGTTGTGGCGATTCGTTGTTCATTAACATTTCTAAGAAATTTCTAACATCGCTTTGTACTGTAGGATTATTTTGTATATTTAATCTTCCTGTTTCTAAAACTTTTTGATACGCTGTAGACGCAATCTTTCTTGTATATGTACTAGCTAAAGCTGCCATTTGTTGTTGTGCTACAGGTGGCAAAATGTTTTCTAAATTAAGATTGGTAATCAACCCTACAGTTTTTTTACCATACTCATTTTTAAATGTTTTCCATAAATCTTCTGGAGCATTCTCTTCCATCAACCCAAACAATTCTTCTAATGAACCTAATTGAACTATATTCGACAGTTGTTCGGTTGGAACATTCAGCTGTTGCGATATAGTCCGGCGGTATTGTTCATCGCTTTGTAATTTGCTTCTAAATCTGGCAAGACTTATTATATCTATTCCTTTTGTTTGAGTGCGTGCTGAAAAATCTGCTAACCGATTCATGATTTGTTCTGTAGGTATAATATTACCTTGCTCGTCATAAATATTTACTAGATATTTTAGTTTTTCATTTTCTAGATAATACCCTTCTCCAGATGTTTTTTCTCTAAAAGCCAGTTCATCTTCCACAATTTTGTTGTACTCTTTAAAGAATTTGTCTAATTGTTTGGATTCTATATTTTTGATATCGTACAAATAAGCTACCGATTCAGGACGAGCCAAGACAGTTCTTGCAACGTTCCCTATCGTATCTAAATCTTGTAATTGTTCGTTTGGGAAGTATATCTGTCTGAACATTTCCAACTCGGATTCTGAAGGTACTCTGCCTGCAGTTACCTGGAACATAGTTTGGAAGTAAGATGTCATTTGATTTATAATATCTTGAGTACTCATACCGTTTAAATCCGCATTTTGAAAATGTGCTCCTGTAGCAGCAGCTGCAAAATTGAATAAAGGATTATTCGTATTAAAAACTTCTTGCGCCTGTTGCATTCTTGTTTGATAATCGGTAGTTCTTATATATTCCATATAATCACGAGATGACATTTCGTTTTGGATTATTTGTTTTGCGGATTCTAACTCTCGCCGTGTTTGCTCGCTTATATTTTGGCTTTCTAATAACTGGTTAATATACGAGAATATTTGTTGTTCTCCTTTATTATCAGCAACAGCTAAAAATTTTTGTATTTTGTCGTTCAACTCTTTTGCGTCTTGGTTGCCAGTTGCTATTTGGTCGACTATCTCTTTTAATAAATCGATTGCAGTAGCTGTTTGTACAAACTCTTGATTTCCAATTAGCGAAGCCCGAGTTGTTTCATCTTGAGTCAAAAATGGGCTAAACTCTTCTTTTACAATGTTTTGAATTTCTTTTTGTATATCCGTATATTCTGCCTGACTCATAACTCCGCCAGTAAACTTTTGTATAGTTTCTTCTAAAAAATCATCTATTTTTTTAATTATATCCGTTGAAAATTTTTCTGGAAAAGTAATCCCAAAAATTGTCAATTGTCCTTTTTTAATATTTTCGGTATATTGCTTTCTAATTTTTTCGTTCCTTGCCAACCTATCTGGCGTATAATACTGTTCATAATATGTTGTATATAATTCGTCCCCACCTACATTTAAACCAAAATTACCCAGATCATCTAAAATGTTCCAATACGGATTTCTGTTTCTATAATATGCGTTGCTTGTTCTTTCAAAATATTCAAAAACGTCCGTCCGTATATTTCTAAAAATATCTTTAAAACTTTCAAAAAAGTTTTGCACCCTTTTTGTTAAAGGTATTTGGTTGTACGCCATTGCGGCATTTGAAATCCTATCAACGGTCGCTTTTCTTTGTTGTTCTAACACAGTTTGCAGAAACTCATCGCCTGTTTCGCCATAAACCGAATCCATTAATTGATTTAAAAATTGTACCGAACCATATCCTTGTTGGCTAAGTCTGTTAACGACAAGGTTAGTGTTTCCACCTGCTGCTCTAACTTGAAAATCTATAAACGATTTCATTAAAGCAGGTTGTATTAAAGCCGTTTCTTCTTCATTAAACACGTTAGGATTTTGTGCTAATTGCTGTGAAATGTAAGCCCATATCTGCTCTGGACTATTCAATTGCATAGTAGCTGCAAGACCTTGTCCCTGTATGGTTGTTTCAACAGCACTAATATCTCCACTCAGAACTCTGTTTAACCTATCTCTACTAAGCTGTCCCTGTTCGTTGGTTAAAGTACCTAACATCATATATGCAAAATTAGGATTTGTATATAACATTGTCATAAATTGTGTGGCTTCTTTTTGAACGTTAGCAGTTCCGCCCATTAAACTAGTAAACGAATCCGCGTTGGGAATTTCGTTAGTTAAAAAATTCGTTAAATATCCAGACCCACCCGCAAACATATTAACAGCCGGTCCATACACACCCATTTGATTCGCCATCTGCATTCCAGCTGTTATTTGTTGCATCTGAAACTCTTCAGTTGTTCCAGTAACCCAAGCTGCTTGTCTTGCTGTAAAGGCTATTTTCTGCATATCTACAGGATTAGTTAATCCTAAATTTGCAAATCCTTTCATCAATTCTAAAGCATCTTCTGAAGTCGTTCTAAGCGCCTGAGAAATTAGTCTGTTGGTTTCAAGTAACTTTGCAAAATCTTGTTTGAACTTTTCAACCGTATACTGAGAGTTAACTATCAAGTTAGATTGAGCAACTTCTGTAAATAAACTTTTCACATCTTCAACATCAAAAACAGGTTCTGATCTAGCACTTCTTAAAATTTCATTTAAAATTTCACTAGACTCTGACATTGATAAAGGTGTATATGCTCTTTCGTTCCGGTTTCTAAACAATCTATTCCCTATTTGTCTAACAGCCATTACATCTTCTAATGCCATAACATTTTCAAAAAAATCTCCCAACCCTAACCCCAACAAGTTTCCACCCAGTGCTCCAATAGCAGTTCCAACACCAGGAATCGGGATCAGCGATCCTACAGCAGCCCCTAAAAGAGTTCCTAAAGTGCTAATCCCAAAATTGCCTAACATCTGTGTAGTAGTCGCTGGAAATTGAGACCTTGCTTCTAAATACGCTTCGGTTGGCAACATCTGTCGTGCATATCCTTGTGACATATATTCAGGCATCAATGTATTTAGAAAAGACATTGTTGGTATTGGTTGTAATGTTCTATACGGTTCTGTAGCCATTGGAGTGATTAAAGCAGGAGCCATTGTTGCAGCGCGCGCTTGAAGCATAGCGGGGTGCGGCATATTAAACGCTGCTGCTGTTTGTTCGCTAAATGTTGGAGTAGCTCCATAAAAATTTGTAGCAAAACCAGTTTGCCCTTGCGCGGCTTGAAACCCTTGAAGAAACTGTGCTCCAACATAAAATTGTGGGGTATTAACCAAACTAAACCCCTGGGCTAACATTTGAGGAGTTATCATCATGAATATCACAGAATTTAGCCACAGGAAGCCCACTGCTTTAGCTGTGGGAGGAATGTGGTAATTCCATTTCCCTCCTTTCTAGTGTATATTTATATCCATCAGATTTTTGTACTATCTGACAGTATTTATGATTGATTCCTTGTACCCTTCC
>Ga0209537_1001951_pt1 | contig 21769 bp, 21 predicted proteins | sample BioPla4DNA1_FD_187698 | JGI IMG/M metagenome (GOLD analysis project Ga0209537, IMG submission 187698) | Biogas fermentation microbial communities from Germany - Plant 4 DNA1 (SPAdes) (version 2) | ecosystem: Engineered > Bioreactor > Anaerobic > Digestate | place: Bielefeld, North... | reverse complement strand
TATCTTAGCTGTTGGTTATAAAGTGACAGCGGGAATGGTTCAGGAGTGCTTCTAAAGCAGGGAGACCACTTGGGCTCTGCTAAGGGGAAAAAAAGGAAGCGAAAAGAACGTGCCCCTGCTTCGTATGCTAATGATAAAGGGAGACTATTGGCGGAAAAAAGCAAGGGCAGCTCATCACATGGCCGCCCTCAATTTTTATTAGGTTTGTTTTTTTATCCATGAACAAAACAGGAGGAAGCGCAAAGAACGTCCCCTGCTTAGGCCTTGTAATACTTCAGGTTTTCTATCAGGTCTGGATCAATACTGCCGGATTCCTTCAATTTTGCGTAACGGGCCTCTAGAATTTTGCATTGTCTTGCCCGGTCTTTATCAAACTCACTGATCAGAGCATTATAGTACGGACTAGTCGATAGTTTGCTGCGTATAGGTCTGGAAAAGGGACAGTGTTTGAATAATATTTCTCTAGCCACTTTATTTAAGCGCACGAGACCATTGGCTTCATAATTGATCCATGCCTGATAATCCGCAGTAAATATATCGGTCAGGTTATTGCGTTTCCTTTTAATTACGGTTTTGAGCCTGTCTTTAGCTTCTGTGGATAAGTCCCGATTTTTAGCGTAAAACTGGATATACTTGCTGTAATCTACATACAAGGAAAACTCATTGGCTTTATTAATCACCGAGCTCGACATACTCTTGGAAAGGTCCCAGCGAAATTTAGCTACCACATCCATCATCAAATCATCCAGCTTTTCATCGGTAAAAATAGGAAAGACAAAACGTCCGGGGGTGCTTTTGGACTTACCGCTCAATTCCTGCCACATCACAGCCCGATGGCCAAAACAAGGCACCAGAATAATATTAGGAAACACCGGCTTCATAATCAATTCGGGAGCCAGCTGCCTAGCAGTATGGTAGAACACGATTTCCCGATGAAATACTGAAAAATCAACAGCTAATATTTTGTTTAGGCTGGCTTCAATTCTAGCAGGTGTAACCAGAGCCGCTTCCAGATCCCCGCTAATCATTTCCCGGTGCAGAATAGGAAAGTAACCGCTCAGTTGTCCGTAGCACAAGCGCTGGCCTAACCGGAAGAGGTTAGTTATTTCGTGGTTAAGACGCCCATCTAAATCTGCATCGTAGGCTGGTTTGTCCTTGTCGGTCAACTCCTGCCGGCGCTTCTTTTCCACAAAGACATCCTGGTAATCCTGTCCGAATTCATTGACCGACGGCTCCTGAGTGCACTGATAAATTTGCTGCAACCAGGAATTAAGGTCATATACTGAGCTAGCCGCATTACCGGGTTCCTCCGCTAGCTTGTAGAGAGTATTGACCTGTTCAGCGCTTAGAAGCCTCTCATCCATATATCCGAAATACAGGAACATTAAATAAAGCCTGCTCGGATTATTTTCCGCCTGTACTTTCCTGAACACCGCGGTATAGATTTCGAAAAAAGTCTCGCTTAACTGCTCTCGAATCTGCCGACTGGTACGGTCCGAAAATGACTTGTCTCTCATTGTAATAAATTTTCCCAAATTAGACCTGAATAGTTCAGCCTTTTCCGAGCTGATACCCGCAAAAGCGAGGATCTTAGCGGCGCTGTTCTGTAATTCTTCAGGAATGTCGGGGGCTGGTTTCAACACCGAATCCAGTTTGCTCACACTGCTTATATCCATTTTCGTTCCACCCCCATTGTTAATGCGGAAACTATTGGAAACGCGTTTGGTATATTATACAACAATTACCGCCAAAATTGTTTATCAATATAGGAAATTAGTACGATATTCTCATCAATTCAACAAATTTCTGGGAAGAACGTCATAGTCAAGTCTTAGGATTCATGGATATGAAGCAGCATTTTAACAAAGTAAGAAGTTACTAATAGGGTAAGTTTAATCCCTGACCAGTTCACTAACCAATTCGCGGATTACACTAACATAACGTTCCACATCCTCTTGAGTAGTTTGTGGTCCCACCAAAGCCATTTCGTGAACAGGGGTTAGTAGAATACCGCGATTGGCACAGTATATGTGGATTAAGTTGTCCAGGGGGCCCGATAATCCTTCCGTGAAAACATCTACCTCATTATAGGGAACGTCAGCCAGGGTATCCAGGCCGTTCTTGGGTGGCTCTGGCAAGAACCGGAACTCAACCCGGCAGCCAATTCTGGCCACATACCATGGTAAAGAATAATCCTGGATTATTTGCCTTATACCTTCTTCCATCCTCTGGGCCAAAGGTATCATCCGATCGAAGTTTTCTTGGTTGAGAACCTTTTCCAGAGTAGCTTTCATGCCCGCAATTGCGCATGCATTTCCCGATAATGTTCCGCCAAAGCCAAAGAATAGGTGCCATGGTACCCTCTTTTCCAACATTTCACCCAGTTCCTTGCTGAAACCCATTACCCCCACCGGATATCCTCCGGCTGCAGGCTTCCCAAATACAACAATATCCGGCTCCAGCCCCATCTCTCCAGTAACACCGGCCGGTCCGTTGCAAAGACAGTGAGTTTCGTCAATTAGCAGCAGAGTACCGTATTTTCTCGTTAAAGACCGTAAAGCTTCGTGGAATCCAGGCTCGGGAAAAATTATACCCACATTAGTCATCACCGGTTCAGTTATCACACAAGCAATATCTCCTATTTTCAAGGCATTTTCCAAAGCTTCTACATCGTTAAATTCTACTATTCTAGTAGTTTGTGAGGGATGGTCTACAATGGGTCCGAGAGAGCCAGGGACTGGGAGCATAATATCCCCGAACTGTACGGCTAGTGTCTCGTCAACACTTCCATGATAGCAACCATTAAAAGCCAGTATTTTCCGGCGCCCGGTAGCTTCACGGGCCATCTTCAATGCCATGCGGTTGGCATCTGAAGCTGTCATTACAATATGCCAATAAGGCAGCTTAAACCTTCTTTCCAACTCCTGCCCTACCCATATGCAATCTTCTGTCGGCAGCATATGAGTGATCCCCTTATGCATCTGTTCGGTCAAAGCGTTTACCACCACTGGATTGGCATGACCTGCCAGAGCTCCCGTATCTCCTAAACAGAGATCCAGATAACGATGTCCATCTACATCAGTGAGGTAAACCCCTTCGGCTCGGTCAACAAAGATGGGAAATGGGCCCACCCATATCCTCATCCAAGACATAGGAACTCCTCCCACATAGTTTTGGGCTGCTTGTTGGAACAACTGCTTGGACCGAGGCCGAGCCTTTTCATACTGGGCTTCTTCCCGTTGCAAAAGTTCGATTACTCTCTCCCGGGTAATTTCCGCCATAAACATACTCCTCCCTTATTGATTTTTTGAATGATAACGCAACCTATTATTAAAATTGGCATAGGCTACGATCCATTCCCCAAGGTCAGAACATTATACTCCTTTTAGAGAGTGATTATTCACTCTCTAAATTTGCAAAAATTTTTTACTTTAGCACATCATTTATCGAATGCATGATTATTTCTATTTTCTCATCTTCACTCAAGCTTCCTCCTGGAACAGCGAAAAAGGAGTCGAATCTCCATTTATGATATTCAGAAACCAAAGAATAAGCGTATAGGGTAATGTAACTGTCCACTAGAAAAGCCGCTGAAGTGCTATCAAGATGGGGACTAAGCTCTTTTTGTTGCTGGCCTTTTTCTATTAATTTAACAAAAAAGTCTTTGGCCTCCCTCTCTATTCTTTCAGAGGTTATGAAAGCAAACTTGTTCATGGCCCCAGAACCAAGGTGGGAATAAATAGCCACATAATCCGGGTATTGTACAGCAAACTGCTGGATTCCCCGTAAAAGGTTATAGATATTCTCCTTAGTGGAGAGATTAAAGTCGGTGTATTTTTGGTAATACTCCCTCACCATCAGCTCTACACCATGCTCCAGCACGGAAAGAAACAGCGACTCCTTATTACGGAAATACTTATACAGTGCTCCGTTGGAAATGCCAGCTCTTTGACAAATGCTGGATATATTAGCTTCATAATAGCCTTTCTCAGCAAACACACCTGCTGCTGCATCGAGAATCTTAGTTTGTTTATCGAGAGGTAGTTTAGCAAATGTTTCTAACATTATTTAAATCCTGCACTTTAGTATTTTACTTATTTTAGCATAGTTAGCATAATTAAGGATTGTTTAAGAGGCTTATTTCAATAATCCCCACCAACCAAATTGATTCTCCTGGATTATGGCCCAGGCTACAAACAACCACACTGCCATGGCTGCGACCCCGAGAAGTCTGTCCGACCATGTCATCTCTGCCTTTTTGGTCACCATGTAAATGATCATAATAATGATATAAAACCCAATAAGGCCCAGAGCAATGAAAAACAAGGAGTTCCATCCGGTTTTTAACCACGCCACAACGAAGACGGCTAATACAAAACTAATCTCAAATACTGCACTGCGCATAATAAGTTCCTCCCCGCAAGAGTTTTCCATGCGAGACTGAGAATTTCCTTCCTAAGAGCAAAAACCCAGCCCTTTTTATAAGGTCTGGGTCTGTAAATTGGCAGCACAGGGGCAGGGATTTGCGCTTAGAGATCTTCAATCTTTTTGGTGCGAAGAATCTCTTCTCTTTTGCACACCATTTCCTCATAATCAAACCGGTATTTCTTTCTATAGTAATATTTGTTAAAGGTTTTAATATATTTAGGGGATTCAAAGTATTTTTGCATTCGCTTAGAAACATAATGAATTTGCTCACCGGGGTCATATATGGCCGGCCTGTTTTTATCAAGATCAATAATGGTTTCGGTGATCACTCCCCAGGAGACGTCAGCCAGCGAATAATCTTTCAGGTCTCTCATTACCGCTCTAAGGATGGCTTCCTGTACCGGATCAAAAAACATAAAGGCTTTGGAATACATCATAGCGCCGTGCATATGGGTGGGGATATCGAGAAATCCGTCCTTGAAAACTTCCCCTGATACAACATGCAGTAGTTGAAAGCAATACTTAAGTATTCCCAACCCAGGCTTGCTCTGACCTGGTAATTGAGGCCTTTTTTCGTCAAAAGCGCCCCGGGGATTTTGGGCTGATAACCACTCTATCAGAATCATATTGTAAGGTTCTATATTAAAGCCATCCTCAAAAAAGCGCTCGTGAGGAATGAAGGTGTGCTCACTTACTCTAAGGTCAAGAAGCATCTTTTCAGGAACTTTGTCTTCCCAATACATCTTTAAGTAATTTATATAGTTTTCATCCCGGTTAATATCAAAATGGATATCTGAGAATCCCAGGGATTCAAGGTAGTCTAATAATCCTATGGAACGAATAATATTCCTAATATCTTTTTCGGAGAATCTTCCCAGGTATAGTTCTCTGGAGTCTATGAGGCTTTGAAAACTCCAATTTATACCGCTTAAATCTATATCAGTGTTAATCAGATCAACCTTGGTAAAACTTTTTAATCGACTTCCCTTGAAATCATCTAATATAGTCATATAGTTAATTCAGCACTCCTTTTAGATTCACCTGTTCGGCTAGGATACTTGGAGATTACTGGCCCAACGTAAGCCTGGGTTCTTTCTATTACTTTATTTATTATGACATGTGTATGATAGTGCCCCCTAGCAGATCAGCGGTTTCCGGGCTGCAAGTAGTAAAGATAACCTGGTGCTTTTCGGCAAACTTTTTGATTAGATTAACGGCTGCCTGTTTCCTGTCCGGGTCCAAGTCAACCAGGCAGTCATCCAGGATTATAAAACCCTTACGGTCCCCAAATATATACTCGGCCACCGCCAGTCTCAAGGCCAAGGCAACTGCATCATAGGTCCCGGTAGAAAGCAATTCAACCGGTATATTCGTGTTATCATCCTTTTCCAGTTTTAATTCGAAATCGTTACTGATATCTCCGGAAGCAAAATTGCCATCGGTTAATGTCACTACATACCGGGAAAAAGCATCAGCCACTGGTTTAAAGGAACTGTCATCAATTTGGGCGCGGGTTGCTTCAAAAGCAGCTTTGATCTTCAGCAGTTTTTTCCCTTGCTCCAGTTTATGAATAAATGTTTCCTCAGCCTGCAGGTAAGCTTCCTGCAGGTCTTCATAAGATAATTCAGGAAGACTGTTCTCACTCTCATAGTATTCTTGTTTCAAATCCGATAAGGCTTTTTGGTGTTCATCATATGATTTGCGCAGACCTACCAGTTTGGCTCTGTACATATCGGTATTTTCAAATTCGGACGGTAGCGGGGCCAGTTTCTCTATCTCCGCTTCCACTTCCTTCTTGGCCATTTTTACCTCAATAATTTGCTCCAGTAAACCGTTTACATCCCCATATTCACTCTGCCATTTAGCAATATTCGTTTCCAGAGATTCTCTTTTGACCAGCAGTCCAACCTTTTTATCATTGAGTTCCTTCATGGCTGATTCAAGGGTTGCCAGATCTCGCACATGGCCCAGATCGCCATAACTACTGAGCTGGGCTGCCAGTTCTTCATACTCAGCCCCGTCCAACAAGCCTGTGATTTGTTTTTCCAAACTCACTATATCATTATGAATACCATCCAGTTCCTCTTTCTTTAGCTTAGCTGCTTGAATGTTGTTTACGCTTAGATTTTGCAGCAATGCTTCTAGGTTCTCTTTATTATTCTCGTATTGATTTCTTAGCTCAGCAAAATCCATATCACCGCTTTTCAGCTCCAGGGATAAATGGTCGCTCTCCAGTCTGATGAAGCCGTTGGCCTTAAAGGTATCGCCGGGTTTTATAATTTCAGGTTCCTCCAGATCCCTGGTAACAGTTAGATCTGTCTTCCCTGAATAGCTTATCAGCTTACCAATCATAACTCCCGCCTGCATTTTAGCTTCTGCAGTCCGCATATCCTGCTGGTATTTCTCCAGGGCAGATATATCTTCTTTAGTTATGGTGATATCCTTGGCTTCTTCCGTTTTCTGCTGCATAAGCTGACGCAGCTCATTTATTTTATCCACCTTTTTTTGCAAAGCTTCTTTTTCTAAGACTTTGGCAGCCTGGCCTTTTTCTTGCTCCAGCTTTTCATTCTCCTGCTCCAATTCCGTCAGCTCTTTTTTCAGGTGTTCCAGCTCTAATTCGTGTTTAGGCCACTGCTGGTTTATCTCCATGAGTAGGCCCAAATCTTTATTATACTGGTCTATTTTAGGCTCCAATTGCGACCTTTTTAAAACATCTTCTTCAATCTGTTCCATTTGTTCCTTTTGCTGTTGAAGGGAAGCTATCTGCTCTTCCAAATCCTTTAGTTGGCTGGAGATCTGTTCATACTGCATCTGCTTGGATTTGGCTTCCTCCATATCCCTGAGCAAGTTTTCCTTCTCATAATAATAGGCCAGTACTTCCCCGATACCTGTTTTGTAGGGATTATTAATACCCCGGTTGTTTTCCGGACAGTCTCTTTCCACATCCCATCTTTTCAGCAACCTATCGAGCTCTTCATCGATTTTGGCTCCCAGCTCATCAACGGAAACCCCGTCCAGTTCCATGATGGCCTTTCTGAGTAGGGTGCTTATTTCACTGGTGGTCTCGGGGCTTTTGGTTATTCTCTCCAGCGCTTCCCGGAAATGAGTTTGTTTGGAAAAGAAGATATTACTATAGGTCCCTTCTCCAAACATCAATACTTCATCTAAGACCTGCTTCACTTTTTCTTCGCTGACGAACTTTTCTGCCTTAGGGGTGAGAAGCTCTGCAGAGGGATTAGCCCCCCACTCTCTAGAAATGGTATATTCACCCTCCGCACAGGCTAAAACTAACCGGCTGTCAATGCTGTCACCATCGGGCAGTGGCATAAACTTGGCATAAAACGTTTTATCCGCTACCGACCTCCTGTCCTGCTTAGTGGCCTTAAACATAGCGGCATGAATACCTTCGATTAACGTACTCTTTCCCGACTCATTGTTTCCCAGCAGAACATTGAGCCCGTCCGTAAACTCCAAAGATTTATCTTTTAAACCTGCAAATCTTCCACAGCGGTATTCTTTGATAATCATTTTTTCACCCCCAGGATCAGCTCATAGGCCATTTGCATGGCATCCTCATCATCTGCGAGTGCCTTTAACAACTGTTGGGGAAAAGAACCCTCGGTAAATTCCTGACTTATCTTTTCCGGGGTAATTTTTATGCCCAGGTTGAAATCATCAATGATCAGGTGGGCCAGGGACTGTTCCAAAGCCTGGTATATTTCTTGGCGATAACTGTAGGTATCACCGGATACCCTTCCCGACAGATGGATCCTGGCTATAGTGGTTTCTGGTCCCTCCTTGAGCAGGGCGGTCTGCAAGCGGTCCAAGTCATCAGCATCGGTGATAGGGTAGTGTTCATCTAAAAAATGGTACGTTCCGGTAGAAACCAGATCGGCAGTTATTCTCTTATGATCATCCACATTGATAAGCCACGCATGCCCATTGTGCCGGCAATCCAATCCATCTGGTTCCGGGGTTCCCGGGTTAAATATCTTCCAATCTTTTACGGATTCATGAGCCGGATAAACCACATGGGTATGTCCCAGCAACCATAAATCCAATGGAAGGTTCTCCAGTTCCTGCAGAGTCATGTAAAAATAACTGGAATCTATATCAGGGGAAACTCCCTGCAGCGAACCATGAGCAATACCGATATTTAGGTGTTGGGGGTCCACTTCTTGTTCCCCGATCCAGCCGATATTGTTGGTGTCGCTGTGTTTGGAATGGCAGGGGGCCGGGTAAATAGTGGCATCCAGCCCGTAATCTGTCAAGGAAACAGGAGCTTCCTGGTTTAAGAATATGGTTTTATCTCCCGCATTCTTTTGGAAAGTCTCCCACAAATCTATCCTATCGTTATCGTAATCATGATTACCAGGTAGAATTAAAACACATTCCCCTTGAAATTCCTCCAGGTATTGGGCGGTCTGAACAATAGTCTTTTTATTAATACCCTTGATGTTGTGGAATAAGTCACCGGCTATCACGAATAAGTTGCAGTTTTCTTTATTGGCCATTGAAAGCATCTTGGGCAATACATCCAACCTGGCCTGCTGCAATTGGCTTTTAACCGGTTCCGGATAGCTATTGAATTTCATGCCAATATGTAAATCAGCCGTGTGAAATATTTTAATGGGCATCTTCATCCTCCTTCCTGCTCTTACAGCTATTAAGCGCTTTTTGCCTAAATGTCGATGAAGCCCTTCCACCCCTCATAAATCATTACCATAGCAAAAGTATCCCCTTCACAGTACTTCAACAGGGCTTGTCTTGATTCCCGGCAGCAGAGTTCGTCTCGATCCGGTGATATCCCCTGGTTGCTCTCTTAGAACCATTCTACCTTAACAAATTATTATTGGTCAGTCTTTTATGACTTCTAATAAATGTTAGGGGACGTATTAGCCTAGCATACCCATCACTCGGTTATTATTCATTACAAGGTGCAACTATTAGCGTTGCCGGGGACAGTTACTGAACTCGATGTACTCCCTGATATGCTTTAATTACCCATATTTACCAAAAGGGGGCAATACATTTTTGTCGAACTGTAATATGTGTCTTAAAATGTCTAACTATGGAAAGGATGGTCGAATTTATGTTAGCATTACGTCGCAACAATGCTCTTGCTTGGGGTATATTAGCCCTGCTTGTAATCGCTTTTATGCCCTTACCAGCTTACGCCAGTGACTACGGTACAGAAGACCTGACCCTGGGCAGCCGGGGTTCAGCGGTTAGCCAGCTGCAAAAAGACCTGGCCCAATTAGGCTATTATACAAACAGTATCGATGGGTGGTTTGGTCCCAAAACCTCAGAGGCGGTAAAGAGTTTTCAAAAAGCTCAAGGGCTGAAAGTAGATGCCCTGGTGGGCCCAATAACCAAGGCCGCCCTGAATGCTGCTTTGCAAGCTCATACTGATCGCTATGGCACCCAAGACCTAACTTTAGACAGCCGGGGTCCAGCGGTCAGTCAGCTACAAAAAGATCTGGCCCAATTAGGCTACTACACCCGCAGTATTGACGGGTGGTTGGGTCCCAAATCTTTAGAGGCGGTAAAGAGTTTTCAAAAAGACCAGGGACTGAAAGTAGATGGCCTGGTGGGTCCCAAAACCAAGGCCGTCCTGAATGCGGCTATGACTGGAATAAAGCCCTCACGCATAGCAGCTGCCGCTAAGACACCCACAGCAGCCAGTATAAAGCAGTATAATGCCCATGAAAAACCGATAATTGATGCATTCCGGGCCAACTACAAGGGAAGCCTGGCGGAGGCACTGGTAGGCCGGGCCATATGGTACATGGAATATGGTTTTATGAAATACGGACATAGCAAGTATCCTGCCACCGGATACATAGACTGCTCCAATTTCGTATCCCTGGTTTATAAGGATTTCGGTTATTCCATTACCTCAGCCGCCAAAAATTATAACCAGGTTGGGGTTAAGGTTAGCGGAGTTTATGCCCAAAAAATACCCGGTACATCTAAATACACCCTGGTTGGCACAGAAAAACTCAGGCCTGGTGACATTTTCACCTTCTGGAACTCTGATGCACCGGCCCGAACTCATATTGGTCATGTAGCCATATATATGGGTGAGATCAATGGCAAACCATGTATAATTAATACCTGTAAGGACCGCCCGACGGCCATAGGCATAATCAACAGCTTTGCCTACTGGTACGGCGAAAATCTCATCGAAGTGCGCCGGGTTTTGCCAGACAGCGCCTTTGTAGCCGGCAACAACTTTACCGTTCAAGGACCAGTTATTCCCGCAACCTATCAGATAAAACCAGACAAACCGGTTATTATGCCTAAATACCTCCGTACCGGGTTCTAATAGGTTTCGGAAATAAAAAAGTTCATGAGGTTAGTTTACATCACAGGAATCCCTAGAAGGGCTTAGCCTTTTCGCACTCATAGTTGGCATGAAACTATCAGGGGAATGGGGTTGTTGACAAGGTTTCCATATACAGGAAGTTGTCAACCACTCCGTCCCCCACCTTTTGACACCAGAATATTATTCTCCCCATCTTGTTTAAGAGATTAGGTAGTTGCCTGAAATATGCCGCTAACACTTCCGTAGCTTCCATATCCCATGTCTTTTACATTATTAGAAAGCGAAAAGAACGTCCCCTAGTGCTTCTTTTGGTGATATTATAAAGCAGCGGCACCGCCATCAATGGAAATAACAGCGCCATGAATATATGAAGATTCATCGCTCAGTAAGAAGGCAACCACATCGGCCACTTCATAGGGTTGTCCTAATCTACCCATGGGGACTGCTTCAGCCAGCCATTGCTTTAATTGCTTCTTTTGGGAATGCTTTTACCATCGGTGTTTCATTAGTGCCTGGAGCAATGGCATTAATTCTGATATTTTCCCTTCCATACTCCCCGGCAATGGTTTTTGTCAACCCAATAACAGCATGTTTGGTTGCTGAATATGCGCCCAAAGTAGGAATTCCAACCAAGCCACCCAGTGAAGCCGTATTGACGATCACTCCACCGCCGGTCTTCAGCATTTCACTCACTACAAATTTTAACCCATAGAATACACCCTTAAGATTCACGTCAACAATGGCATTGAATTCTTCAACAGAACATTCCAAGGTGCGAACTCCAGATCCGGAAATTCCCGCATTGTTGAAAAATAAATCGATTTTTCCAAAGTGGTCAAGCGTCTGAGCCACATACTTTTTTACATCCTCAACCTTACTAACATCTGCCTGAATAAATATTGCGTCACAGTCTAGCTCTTTACAAAGTCGAACCGTTTCTTCCCCATTTTCTTTGGATATATCTACCACAGAAATGTTGGTCCCTTTCTTAGCCAGTTTTAACGCCACTTCTCTTCCAAATCCACTGCCTCCACCCGTTATGATCAATGTTTTCCCTTGCATGTAAACCACCCTCTATAGATTGTTTATGCTAAAGATAATATGCCCATAAAAGGGATTATTAAAAAATGTGAGCAACCGGTGAAAACCATAGTGACCTGGAAAGGCTATTTATAGCCATATCATAAGCTATTAATCTGAAGCCTACCTAAAGATGACCAAACAGGAACAGCCAGGGCGAATAGTATTCACCCTGGCTGTTTACATTCTCGCTTTATAATATTTTAGCAGTTAATAATCACTAGAAATATATCCTTGGATAATGGCGGTTAAAACAGGTTTAACTACTCTCAAATATTCAAACTCGCCTTCAAAGTCTTTGCCCTCAACTACAATTCTGTATTCACAGCACCCCGGGCAGATATTTCTGTCACAGAAAGTCACTGTAAAAGGCTCACTAATTTCTATCTCGAGATCGAGATTCTCCCTTTCCTCAGGGTCTTCTACATCAAACTCTTTTAGATATCTCCAGCTTCGCAGGCACTCTTTCACCCCATGACAAACCCTCTCTAATTTAAATAGTAAATCAACCTCTACCTCAGGCTCATATGTTTCCTCATCTTCTCCTTCAAATGCAACAAGACTGGAAAACTCAATTTTAACCAGGGGTTTGTGAAGGTCGTAAGTATCTACAGTCAGCCGATCTAATATAAAGGCCTGATTTTCCTTTACAATACCATCATCAATTTCGAATATTGCATCCTGAGGATCCTGCCCACACTCCAAATGAATTATTTTTTTCCAAGACTTTCTTCTTTGCGAATACCCGCTTGAGCAATGATACGCATCACAGTATGCCATTTCATTCACCCTTTTCTACATTTATTTGAGCTCGAGCTCATTATTATCGTATGGAGGTTTAATTGGGAATGTTACACTGTATTGGTATATTTTAGTCTCTAAGTAAAAGCAGGCCACGAATACCTCTTATTTCTTTCAGAAGCTCGATTTCTCAATATGCCGATGGGCATCCATTAGTAAGTAACGCGGAAAAATATGTGCAGTTGTGCTGCTTATTAGAAGGGCACAGGGGGATGTTTTTCCTTTTCAATTGATGATTTCGCCTTTGCTTTTGGCTAAGTTTTCACGCCATTTGTTAAGTTCTGTAGTTGTCAATTTCGTCCACTCTGTTTCCTCACCAATAATTCTTAGAGGTTCTTTTGAGCGATAAGAACGTGTTAAGTTACCTGGAAATTTTTTATCTGTGACATTAGGATCGTTTTCAAATTCACCGGTTGGTTCTACTATATAAACGCGTTCTCTTCCTTCTCCTTTTGCTAATGCCGCTGCAAGAACTGCCCCATTGATATTAGCAGTAAAATAAATGTGATTTATTTGAAGTTCAGGATTATAGTTGGAAATTCCACCCGCTGTCAGCAGATCGCCAACCTTTAAATCAGCCTTCGTCCCATGATAAAACGGCCCTTTGTCAGAAGGAGCACCTTTATATAGTTTAGATAATTCATAATTCTTTTTTGCATTAACAGGGTCACTCAACTCTTCATAGCATTTGGCAATGTTTTCATATAAAGTTGAATAGGCACTCTTTACATTTTCATCATTTATATTTAGCGCATACTGTATAGATGTTTCCATCCACTTCAATTTGTCTATAATACTCTTTTGCTGCCGAGCCAAATGATAAGCTGCAATAAATTTTTCATAGTCATCCGCTGCTTTGTTCCATGCTTCATGAAACATCGTGCTTGCTTTATCTACATCGCCACTATCTTCAAAACCCATCCCCATCATACAGAGTTTAATAACATTGTTATTGGGATCAAATTTTATACTCATCTTATCTTGCCCCCAAATTATCAATTAAGACCTGCAAGCATATTATAGGAGTATGCTCCCAAAACAAACAGTCTATAATATACATTTTTAATAATTTATAATTAAGGTGGGATGGGAGCTTTATCCTCAACCTCATGCCTTATTTAATCTGAGAACTCAACCACTCTTTTTACTATACCTAATAAAAAACCGCATTTCTGCGGTGCCTTCTGATATAAAAAATGCCACTATTCTTGCCACCCACCTATTTGCAGGATAACCGGTTACCCTCTGTACATGGTTCGCAAAGCTTAAATGACACAAGATTACCGTCCCCTTGTGTTCATGTGTTTGCAGGAAAACCGCCCCCTTCCTATACTTGACAATTCCTATAACTTTAGTGTATATTGGCCACGTAAACTGCCCCATTAATAAGGGAGACTAAATAAATGACGGAACTGAAAATTTGTAAACAGCGCGAGGTTACTGTATATAACGACGGTCTAGCCGAAACCAGGCAGGTGCCAGTGGTAGAGGAAAAGCCGCTTACCATTTTCTTAAACCAAAGTGAGCTGGCCACTATAGTGTGTTCTCCTCATGGACTAAGAGAACTGGGCGTCGGTTTTTTGGTGACGGAAGGGTTCATTCAAAAGCCCTCTGATATATTAAGGATTTCCCTGCGCGAGGAACAGGGACTTCTATGGATAGAGACCAGCAACCCGGTACCCCAGACCAGATCTTTCCTGCGCCGCCATATTGCCAGCTGCTGCGGCAAAAGCCGTGCGGGACTGTACTTTATTAATGATGCCCGCCAGCTTAAACCAATTGAAGCTGACTTACAGGTGGATGCCCAGTATTTGCTAAATACCATCAATGCCTTGGAAGAACGGTCTGTAACGTTTCGGCTGACTGGAGGAGTACACAATGCCGCCCTGGCTGATGGAGATGAAATCCTGTGCATGTTCGAAGACATTGGTCGCCATAATGCGGTTGATAAAGTAATTGGCTATGCTTTTGGGCATGAAATTGATCCCCATGATAAATGTCTCATTTTAAGCGGCCGGGTTGCTTCGGAGATAGTGATTAAAACAGTTCGCGCCGGTTTTCCCTTAATTTTATCCCGTTCAGCCCCAACTGAGCTGGCGGTGGAGCTGGCTGAAGATTTCAATATAACGGTGGTAGGTTTTGCGCGCGGCCAAAGATTCACTGTCTATAGCCACGTGGAACGAGTTAAATTCTAAAGGAGAGTAATAATATGAATACCTCAAATGACATGCTGACAGCGGATAGAATACTGGAGTTGAAAAAAGAAAAGTCCGTCTATATTATTGCCCATTATTACCAGCGTCCGGAAGTCCAGGACATTGCTGATTTTGTCGGTGATTCCTATGCCATGGCGGTGGCGGCTAAAAATTCCCCACTGGACACCATCCTGGTGGCTGGAGTCGATTTCATGGCGGAATCAGCCGCTATATTATGTCCCGGCAAAACCGTATTAACTCCAGAACCGTCTGCTACCTGCCCAATGGCTGACAGTGTTGACATCCAGCACGTACTGGAGTATAAAGAGCGATACCCAGACAGCCTAGTGGTCAGCTATGTAAACACCCCGGCAGCTATCAAGGCAGTTTCCGATATATGCGTGACCTCATCCAATGCTGCCAAGATCATAGCCAAGCTGCCGCAGGATGCTAGAATACTCTTTATACCCGATGAAAATTTAGGTAAATATATAGCCAGTAAATTAAACCGGTCACTGGACCTTTACCCTTCCTGCTGCCCTATCCACGCCGCGGTTACAGCTGATGATATCAAAGAGCAGAAGCAGCACTACCCCGGTGCCGAGGTACTGGTTCATCCCGAATGTTCCCCGGAAGTTGTTGCCCTAGCCGACTTTGTGGGCAGTACCGCCGGCATATTGGATTATGCTGCCCGTTCAGGTAAGAAACAGCTTATCATCGTTACTGAATGTGGGATAATGCATTCTATAAATAAGGTGAGCCCCGGTAAGGAACTGATACTGGCTCACTCAGAGCTCATTTGCCCTAATATGAAAAGTATTACCCTGGATAAGATTCTTTACTCCTTGGAGAACCGGGAGACAGTGGTGTCAGTTCCGGAACCAATTCGTTCCCAAGCTGTGACGGCCCTGGAAAAAATGATTGCCTATGCTTCATAGACTAAGTTGCGCCGGAAGGGGCAAAACATTACCTGAGGAGGAGTGGTCATGAAATTATCAACTCGAGGAAGATACGGATTAAGAGCCATGATTGATATGGCTATAAGTGAAGAACAATCACCAATAGCAACCCATACCATAGCTGAACGAGAAGGCTTATCCGAACGGTACTTAGAACAGCTAATGGTTCCCCTGAAAAGATCTGGCCTGGTTAAGAGCGTGCGGGGCTCCCAGGGAGGATATGTATTGGCTAGACGTCCGGAGGATATTACTGCCGGGGATATTATCAGAGCCCTGGAAGGACCCATTGCACCGGTGGAATGTGTGAGTGAAGTCAATCCTGAGGAATGTGGCAGATCCGACTACTGTGTTACCCGCATATTATGGAGCAAGATAAGGGACTCCATCGCTGAAGTTCTGGATTCCTACACCCTGGCTGACCTAGCCCGGGAAGCACACCGGTGCCGAGAGGGCAAATGTTCGATTAATGAAGCTTAGATATTCGAAACCAGCCAACCTAAACAGGAGGTATATGTTTTGAAATCAATATATTTGGATCACAGTGCGACCACCCCCCTCGATCCCGAGGTTTTGGAAGCTATGATGCCCTATTTTACGGATATTTATGGCAATTCCTCCAGCGTTCATTCCCAGGGCCAGCAAGCAGCCCGGGCGTTGGAAGAAGCCCGGGAAAAGGTGGCAGCCCTGCTGGGGGCAAAACCTACGGAGCTCATTTTTACCAGCGGCGGAACTGAAGCAAATAACCAGGCCATCATTACTTATATGTTAAACAACCGCGGTAAGGGCAATCATATCATTACTTCAGCGGTTGAACATCATGCCGTACTGCATACCTGCCAGTTCCTGGCTAAGCAGGGTTTTGAACTGACTGTCCTGCCGGTGAACTCCTATGGAGAGGTGGAGCCGGATACTATCCGGGAGGCGCTCCGTCCTGACACTGCTTTGGTTTCCATCATGCACGCCAACAACGAGATAGGCACCATTGAGCCCATTAAAGAGCTGGCTGCTATTGCTCATGAAGCCGGGGCGGTTTTCCATACCGATGCGGTGCAAACGGCGGGCAAAATACCGGTAAACGTCAATGACTTGGGGGTTGACCTTCTTTCTGCATCCAGCCATAAGCTTTATGGCCCTAAGGGAATCGGCTGTTTATATGTTAGAAAGGGTATCCGCATCGGCAGTTTACTCCATGGCGGCGGGCATGAACGCAACCTAAGGGCTGGAACTGTCAATGTTCCGGGAGCAGTTGGCTTTGGCAAAGCTGCCGAACTGGCCATGCAGAGACTGTGCAGTCAGGAAGCTCCTTTAGCTGATCTGGCCAAACGCCTGATTGACGGGCTCCTGGCAACTATTCCTAACACCAGACTAACCGGCCACCCAGAAAGAAGATTGCCCGGCAGTGTAAGTGTATGTTTTGATTATGTGGAGGGAGAGTCAATACTGTTGATGCTAGACCACTACGGCATCATGGCCTCCAGCGGGTCCGCCTGTACCTCAGATTCCCTGGATCCTTCCCATGTTCTGCTGGCCATAGGGTTACCTCATGAAACAGCTCATGGCTCGTTACGTATGACCATGGGTAAAGACAATACCCAGGAAGACGTGGATTATGTCCTGCAGGTTTTACCGCCGATTATTCATAATCTAAGAGCCATGTCCCCCCTGGGACGCTAAAGGAGGATGCGAAAATGATGTACTCGCAAAAAGTAATGGACCATTTCATGAATCCGCGCAATGTGGGCGAGCTTAGAAACCCTAGTGGAATTGGCGAAGTCGGCAATGCGGCCTGCGGCGATATTATGCATATCGAGATCCAGGTTAAGGATAACATAATAGAGGATATTAAGTTCCGCACCTTCGGGTGTGCGGCAGCCATTGCCACCAGCAGCATGGTAACGGAAATGGTTAAGGGCAAAACCCTGGAGGAAGCCGAGGCGATTACCAATAAGACCGTAGCCGAAGCCCTGGATGGCCTGCCGCCCATCAAAATGCACTGTTCCAACCTGGCCGCCGATGCTCTTCATGAAGCTATTAAGAACTATCGCCAGGGCGGTAACTCTTCGGCCAGCATTGTCAAAGGATGCTGCTCCCATGATACCGACCCTACCTGCGGAAAAAACCGGGAGACCCAGTTAGGAGAAAGTTAATCAAAGACCTGTGAGCCCTATTATACACGGTTCTTGCCAAATTCCTGAGGTGAGCTCCCAGGCTAGAGTGCTGAATTCTTGTTATTTGAGTTCATCCAAATCGTAAGGAGTCCTGGCTGGCAGTTTATCAGGTATTTTTACCGGCATTATTCCCGCCTCCTCTCAGCAAGCTTACCCTTCCTGAAATAACGGGGTGGATAGGTATCTTTCCCCGGTATCAGGAAGTAAAACAACCATTGTTTTGCCCTTATTCTGAGGGCGCCTGGCTACCTGGGTGGCTGCCCAAACCGCTGCCCCCGACGATATTCCCACCAGCAATCCCTCGTGTTTGGCAAGGCGGCGGGCTGTTTCAAAGGCGTCTTCATTTTTCACCATATATATCTCATCAATAACCTCCCGGTTAAGAATTGCGGGAACAAAACCAGCCCCTATCCCCTGAATCTTATGCATTCCCGGCTGTCCGCCCGATAATACGGGAGAATCAAAGGGCTCAACGGCTATGATCTCAATGCCGGGCTTTTTCGATTTTAGCAGTTCCCCTACCCCAGTCACTGTTCCCCCGGTGCCTACTCCTGCCACAAATATGTCAACCGCACCCCCGGTATCCTGCCAGATTTCAATTCCAGTGGTACTCCGGTGGATAGCCGGATTAGCAGGGTTTTCAAACTGCTGGGGTATAAATGAGTTAGGGATTTCTGCAGCCAGTTCCAAAGCCTTTTCCACGGCTCCTCCCATGCCCTTTTCGCCAGGAGTCAGAACTAACTCAGCTCCCAGGGCCTTTAACAAACTTCTTCTTTCCACACTCATGGTTTCCGGCATGGTCAAAACCAGCCGGTACCCTCTGGAAGCGCAGACCATGGCCAGGGCAATACCGGTATTACCGCTAGTGGGCTCAATAATCACCGATTCCGCATTTATCAAGCCTTTTTCTTCAGCGTCCTGAATCATTGCGTAGCCAATCCGGTCTTTAACGCTGCCGGCGGGATTGAAATACTCCAACTTGGCTATAAGGCGCACCTCCAGGTTATTAGCCCGGCTGTAATTAGCCAGTTCTAATAGAGGGGTACCTCCTATTAAGTCGGTTATATTCTGGGCGATTTTACTCATCTGTTTTCCTCCTATCGAGTTTGGCCTTTAACTTTAACATAACCTAACTACGGGCAGCCTTGGCCAGCGCTTGGTCAAGGTCGTAAATGAGATCTCCCACATCTTCAATACCGATGGAGAGCCGGATTTGGTCCGGGGTAACCCCCGCAGCTATTAATTCTTCCTCTGAAAGCTGGGAATGGGTGGTGCTGGCGGGATGGATAACCAGGGATTTTGCATCGGCTACATTGGCCAGATGGGAAAATAACTGCAGGCTATTGATAAACTTAATACCAGCCTCTAATCCGCCTTTAATTCCAAAGGTAAAGATAGAGCCGCAGCCTTTGGGGAAATATTTTTGGGCAAGATGGTAGTATTTACTGCCTTCCAGACTGGGATAGTTGACCCAGGCCACCCGGGGATGATCCTGCAGATAGTGGGCTATGGTCTTGGCATTGGCTACATGTCTCTCCACCCTTAACGACAGGGTTTCCAGCCCCTGCAGCAATAGAAAGGCATTAAAAGGACTGAGGCAGGCACCGGTGTTTCTCAACAGCCCCACCCTGGCTTTGGTTATATAAGCAACAGCGCCAACATCAGTTGCATACCTGATACCGTGATAACTGGGGTCAGGCTCGGTAAGGCCGGGAAACTTCCCGCTGGCAGACCAATCAAATTTACCAGAATCAACAATGACACCGCCGATAGAAGTCCCATGCCCGCCCATAAACTTAGTAGCCGAGTGAACCACAATATCGGCTCCGAATTCAAAGGGCCTGATCAGGTAGGGTGTACCAAAAGTATTGTCAACAACAAGGGGAATCCCGTTCTCATGGGCAATAGCCGCTACAGCTTCAATATCGATCAGGTTAATGCCCGGATTGCCGATGGCTTCTATGTAGACTGCCTTAGTCCTGCTGGTTATGGCCCGGCGGAAATTCTCCGGATCGTCAGGGTTTACGAAATGAACCCTGATACCAAAGGTCTTGAAGGTATCCGCAAACAAGTTATAGGTACCGCCATAAAGGGTACTGGCGGAAACTATCTCATCCCCGGCCGAGGCTATATTTAAAATGGCATAGGTTATAGCCGCCGAACCTGAAGCAGTGGCCAGGCCGCCTACTCCCCCTTCCAGAACCGCTACCCGCTGCTCAAAAACATCAGTGGTGGGGTTCATTATGCGGGTATATATGTAGCCTGCTTCTTTCAGGGCAAACAAATCAGCGGCATGCTGGACATCTCTAAATACATAAGAAGTGGTCTGGTAAATAGGCACTGCCCGTGCGCCTGTGGTGGGATCGGCCACCTGCCCAGCGTGAACCTGAAGAGTATCAAATTTCCATTTTCTTTGACTCATAACCTTCATCTCCTAATATTTATTATTCCTAGCGATTTAATAGACTATGAGTAAAAAATTTTTTATCTCCTCCCGGTTGGATAGAACAACCCACTCCTACTCCCCATAGCCAGTAGCACGTACCTTTTTCCTCAGATACCTGCATCAAGCAACACCCCCTGTCAGTTTTCTGATACTCTACTATTTTAATAGGAATAGTATATGATAAGCAATGTACAAAAACAACCACTAAATAAGTTTTCCAAATTTATAGATGCCAACTGCAGATGCAAAGTAACCAGGATTTGACCTTCCTCAATTCTTGAGAGTTCTTTGTTTCTTTGATAATATTATTTCAAAGATTCTTTGTATAATTATATTTGACCAGGCATATACTACCGAAGGAAGGAGGATCACTAATGCCGCCAGTGAAAAGAAAAGGAGAGGGCTCCGTGCTAAAAAAACGCATTTCTGTGTCTAAAAAACGTCAAATCACTATCCCTATTGAGTTTTATAACAGCCTGGGTATCGATAGAGAAGTGGAATGCTATATCCATAACAACGCTATCGTCATTCGTCCCGTTCGTGATAGCAGCGGTGAATTTGACGAAGAAATCCTGGCTGACTTAATAGCCCAAGGCCTTTCCGGGCAAGAACTCCTTGACAAATTCAAGGAAGCCCGCCGCCAAATCCGACCCGCTGTAGAACGCTTGCTTGATGAGGCCCGTCTTGCTGCTAAGGGCCAGGCATCAAGTGAAACTTATGAAGATGTTTTTGGCCCGGAGGCAGACTAATGACCAAATTAATCATTTTGCCTCCCGCAGCTCGCTATCTAAAAAAGATAAAAGATAAACCGCTGAAAGATAAATTTAGAGCAGCTATTGATCAGATCCAAATAGAACCCTATTGTGGTGACCCCAAAACTGGCGATCTTGCCGGCATTTATTGTTACGATTTTTTCTATAACAAAACCAAATATGAAATTGCCTATACCATTATTGAGGAAAATGACGAAACCATCGTCGTTATACTTGCAGGTACCCGCGAGAACTTCTATGCAGAACTAAAACGCTATATGCAACGTCACCAAAGATAATTTCTTCTGGCTTTTATAACCCCATCTCCCTCTTGGGGGGAGTCGAACCCCTTCGCTCAGTTCAACGCTTCCTCCTGTGCTAACACCTTAATCCGAGTACAAATTTTTTGCTATAAGGCTTTACCTATCTTTTCCTGGAATTCAAAATTCTATGCTTTCACATATTTCTTAGCGTAAAATTACTTTGATAAAAAGAAGCAGAAAAATAAATGAGACTTTTGCATAATAGCAAAAATCAAGTTCTTTGAAACTACAATATGGTATTAGTGCATAAAAACCAGTTGATTTTTGGTTAATTATGCCTTTAGTATCA
>Ga0209537_1001925_pt1 | contig 21973 bp, 13 predicted proteins | sample BioPla4DNA1_FD_187698 | JGI IMG/M metagenome (GOLD analysis project Ga0209537, IMG submission 187698) | Biogas fermentation microbial communities from Germany - Plant 4 DNA1 (SPAdes) (version 2) | ecosystem: Engineered > Bioreactor > Anaerobic > Digestate | place: Bielefeld, North... | reverse complement strand
CCAAAACAGAAACAAGGGATCCTTCGAGAATAATATACGGTGGCAGGGAAGTTATTTATGAAAACTTTTCATATGTAGAATCAATACCGAATCTTATATTTGCAGCATGCTCAGTAATTAGAAATAGCACTAATGCATCGAGAAACATGTATAATTTTTGCAGAGATGTTGGGATTGACATGGAGAATGGTTATCCAAAGTTTTTTACGTTTCATGATGAAAAAGATATGCCTGAAGTTAATAGTAGCTATGTTTATGTATCAATGACTAAAAAGTGTAAGTCCTTAATTAATAATATATATAATAGTACACTTTTTAGTCATATGGGGTATGTAATCTATTTTTGTTACAATAATACGCAGGAGTATTTTTTTGAAAAGGAAAACGACTTTGCCCCCCGTTTTGATATTAAGAAGGAAAATACTGAGACATATCTTATAAAGGATTACCCCTTTGAAAATCTATATAAAAATTGTCGATTATACCGGGAAGCAATAGATGGTAAGTATTGGTTGTACCACAATGAAATGTTTGGTCTCATGTCCAACCTTTTGAAAATAAAAGGTGGAGTAACGAAAGTAGATAAGATTCTAAACAGCCGTGAAGAATATAAGGTGAAAAACTATAGTTGGTGGGTTATGAAGAATCAAATACTTAAGGGTAAATATGCTCCTTCTAGGTGCGAAAGTTATTGTCCATTTATTAAAGACTGTAAACATGGAATTAATATGATAGAACAAGGAAAATTATTCAAGGGAAGAATTCAAGTAGTTGGTAAAAGAAAAACTAAAAGTATAGAAGAGGCAAGAAAAGAATTATCTAATATTGTTAGTGAAATAATTGCCTCTCCACAAAAGGGGATTTATGTTATAAAGGCACCGGCAGGGTTAGGGAAAACTGAAGAATACATAAATGCTTGTATAGATAATAAATTGACGATAGCAGTGCCTACACATAAATTAAAGGACGAGGTAAGCGAGAGATTGGCAAAAGCAGGAGTACACCATTATGTTGTACCACAACTTCCTGATATTGAACCTGAAAAACGCAATAAGTTAGATAGGCTATATGATACAGGCTCCTTTAAAGGAGCAAATATGTATTTAAGACAATTAGCAAAGGAAAATGAACTCATAGCAAAATATATTAAGGACTTGAGGCGAGTAAAAAAATCTGAGAACCAAACTATCTTAACTACTCATCAAAGGATATTTTTTGAAAAGGACTTCAATGATACACTAATAATAGATGAAGATATTGTTCTAAATGGAATGTTCCCAATTTCATCTATGTCAATACAAGACATGGTTATACTTAGCCAATTGGTGTATTTAGATCCGGAATTTTCGCCTTTAAAAAAGTTAACCGATTTTATGTTTAAGTTAATTACCGAAACACCTGAAGGAATGGTACTAAAGACACCAAACTATTTTATGCTTTGTGCAAAAGAAGTTGAAAAATTAGTTGTAAAAAATGACCTTATAACAACAAATATACTGGGGTTTTTAAACTCAAGTCATTTTGTCAAAGTGACAGGGAGAAATGGTAATGAGCAGATACTTTTTATAAACAAAAGAGATTTACCTGATAAAAAGGTAATTATTTTCAGTGCAACTGCCAATGAAAAGATTTATAAAATGGTTTTCGGTCAAAATATGAAATTTTATGATATTGGGGATGTTGAACATAAAGGAGAGATTTGGCAAGTTCCTATAAGGGCCTTTAGTAAATTATCTATTCATAGAAATAAAAAAGAAATGATGGATATTGCAAATGCTTTAATAAATAGATATAACCCCGATAGTAAGGTTATCACTTACAGCGGTTATTTTAATGATATAAGTGAACCGAGCATGTCATTTTGGAATAGTGCGGGGCGTGATAATCTAAAAGGTCAAAATATCACTGTAATAGGGACTCCCCATATTAACCCCTATAGTTATCTTCTATTTGCAAGTGCTTTGGGTCTTGATGTAAGGCTAAATGAAAGCAAAGTAATGTATCAGCCTGTATCAAGGGGAAACTATAACTTTTACTTCAATACTTACAGCAGCAATGATTTATTACGGGAAATCCAATTTTATATGATAGAGTCTGAACTTGTCCAAACTGTAGGAAGGGCTAGAACTATAACGGAACCTTGTAAAGTTCTGGTCTTAAGTAATTATCCCGTTCCTGGAGCAGAGTTCATTTCATTAACACAAAGAGAGGTAAAAGAATATATAGGAATATAGTTTAATTATTTGGAATTAATATAGTCCCCAAGGTATCAGGGGACTATATTAGTTGTTCAAGGCTTCAGTTTTACTAAAACATTTTTTTAGTTCTTGTACAAAATCGAAAGTTCGATCCCATAGAGCAAACAACATTTCTTTTGTTTCTTCAGGAAATTCATCAATTTCCTTGTCTTTCAACTTATTATAGGTTTCTTCAATCCATAGCCTTTCGTCTTTGATGGAAGATAGATTTTTTCTAGTATTTAAAAGGCTTTCAGGTGAGTTAATCTTTCTGTCACAGGCCTCGTTTATCAGGTAATTATAGTAAAAAACTGAAGTGAAAAATTTTCCACTTAGAATAATGGCGTGGAAATATACATCTTCATCATCATTATCATAAAAACCAGAATTAATTAGTTTTGTAACCCATAATATATTGCGAACCAGTTCTTCTTGTTCCCAATAATTGATCTTTAGCCGCTTTAAATACCGATAAAAGATTTTTTTCGCTCTTCTATAAGTCTTGTTATAATACTTGATAAACTGTGCCCACTCTTTTTCACAATGAACAGAGAAGCCTTCACCTGTTTCTATCTGATTAATCAAATCCTGCATAGATGATAATAAGGTAATACAAGTTTTTAGGATGAAGAAATCATGTGAATCATAATCTTTTTCATTTAGATTGCTGTTGAGTATAGCATTTTGCAAATCATCTAAATTCACTGGAAATGCCAAAAACATACCTCCTTTGTTTTTTGTGTACATCATCCTAGCACAGACACTTGAGGATATCAACCTTATTATGTAAATATTTAGGGCTCCATTTACCGTTGATGCATGCTATAATATGAGCAACACTCTCCTTTCAAAGTTAATATAGATATTAAACCCCTGCAGATTGTTTTTGTAGTGATGCCTTTGGCAGATAATCCGGAAAACAATGCAGGGGTTTTTTACTTTTTGGAAAGAAAAAACCAGATAAAATTTTAGGGAAAAACAAGGAATCCAATATCATTTGTTCAAATATAGCATGACAAATGTTCTTTGCTCTAGACAGTTAGGGAAAATGCCACAGGTATTCCAAACCTGTAATCCATTTTCCCTTATTTACCGCAAGAAAGGAGGATATAAAGGTATTCTAATTACTTAAAGGAGGTGACATCTTATTCTTAAGAACCCCACAGGAACTAAAGGTAATTGATGGTTCTTGTGGGGAACCATTATTAATAATAGGAGGGAAAGTCAATGAATTATATTATAGGAATAGACCACGGTAATAAGGCAATAAAGAGTACTGTTAATCAGTATAATTCGGGTTTCACTGTTTCAAGTAACATGCCCATTACAAAAGAAAGACTACTGGAATTTGGAGGTAAGTATTACTCTATTTCAGGTGAAAGGTTTCCTGTAATGATTGATAAGACTGTAAATGACAACTTTTTTATTCTATCATTGCCTGCTATTGCAGAAGTGCTAGATAAGAAATATCAAGGTGCAAAAAAGGGTGAGATCATTTTAGCGTGTGGTTTGCCTATTATGTATTACGGGAAGCAAAAGGATAAATTCAGGGAGTATTTTATAAGGGATGACATATCATTTACCTTTGGGGGGATGCAATATAAAGTGTCAATTAAAGATGCATATGTTTATCCCCAGGGATATGCAGCAATAATGCCTCACTTTAACCACTATAAGGATGTATCAAGACTTAATGTTGTAGATATTGGCGGATATACCGTTGATGTTTTCACTGTTGAAAAAGGGCTTTTGAATATTAAATCTTGCATTAGTTTAACTACTGGGATTGTAACTCTGCTAAATTCAATAAAACAGGATATTCTCTCTTTAGGGATAGAAATACATGAGGAACAGATTGAGGATACAATTCTAGGAGAAAACATCTCATTTTTTCAGAATGAAAATATAAAATCCTTAATTGAAGAGAAAACACAAATATACGTTGAAGAATTATTGGATAGATTGAAAGAGTATGGCTTTGAGATGAAAATAAATCCAACTATATTTGTTGGAGGAGGTTCAATGCTTTTGCAGAAATACATTGAAAACAGTCCTAAAATAGGATACATGGAAGTTTTAGATAGTTTTGCAAATGTAAAAGGCTTTGAACTTTTAGCAAAGCAGGCAGTTAGTAGGGACAGGTGATGTTCTTGGATGAAATTAAAAGATTGAACTTATCTTTTAACTTACAAAGAGAAAATGATCGGAATGTTTACAATATCATCAAATCAAAAAGACAGAAAACAGCCTATATTATTAAAGCCGTATTAGCCTATGAAGGCGTCACCCAAGAGGAGAAGGAACTAAAAAGGATTAAAAGGGCACTTAGAGAAGTTTTACAGGATATGAATCTAACGGTAGACAAGGATTGCAATTTTACAGAAGAAACTCAAATACCTGATGAGGTCTTCCAAATATTTGATAGTATTTAGAAACTGGTCATTATTGACCGGTTTTTTCTATTTAGAGCGGAAATAGCAATTAGGATCATGATATAATGGAGCAAAAAAAGGAGATGAGAAAAATAGAAAAATGGTTTATAGAAAAGGATAAAATACTAATATTCCCCAATGGACAAACTATACCAAGCCATTTAAAATATTGGAGAATTTTATGGTTTAATTTATACACTGGAGAAGACTTTTAGTCATTGAATTAAAAAAGGATAGTAGGATTATGGCATATCAGGCATGTAAGACAAAACAAGCGTTCATATCGTAAAAATAGCGACATCAACAAGAACATGTGTGATTGTAGGAGGTGATATTAGTTCAAGGTTTTAATAATAACGTTTATTATTTCAATCTTCCTTATAGTAAGTGCTTCCATACAACTTTATAATATGTTAGGAAATAAATCTTTAATTATTTTTGGTTTGGCAGCAATATCATTAATTAGATTGATAAAAGTAGCATTAGAAGGTGAAAAAACAGATAAGTAATAGTATTGTGCATTCACAATTATTAACAGATATTAACCAATAATAATCATTATTAACCATTATTACTGGTTGTTATCCATTATTAAACCTTGATAAGTGTATTATAAACATGTTTAATAGCGGTTAATAACGGTTAATAACTGCTAACAATAGTTAATAACCATTGTTAGTGGTTATTAATAGACATAAACTGTTAAGGGCTATTAATAACAATTATTAATCTTCTGAAGCATATTAGAGTTGATTTTCCTAATTATTAAATTTGGTCCGAAAAAAATCGCTATAGAGGATGACTATGCTATAAATAAAATAAATAAAAAGAATAAAATAAAAAGAAATAGAAAGAAAATGATATAAAATTACAACAGGGTTATATAGGGCAAAATTAGTATAAATAGGTTAAGATAGACTTCTTTAAAAATAACCATTTTGGTTTTCAAACACAAAATGGTTATTTTGTTACTTAATTTTTGAAGTGCTCCTAAAATTAATAGAAAATTAATTTAATAAGAAATCTATAAAAATAAATAAAAAAGATTTAATAAGGAAAAGGAAGAAAAAAATTGAATAAAGGAGATAAAAAATCTAATGTCCTGTAATCGTAGGAATTTATACGAAGAAGAATAATTTTGGTGATTATAAAAATGTCATTTTAAAAATTCCAGCAATAAAAAAAAGATTGCTGGAATTTCTTTATTAAAAAGGGTATAATCATAGTTAGTACATTGCAGATTGGAGGGATTTTTATGCAAGACATAAAAAGAAGAGTTTATGAATTAGCGAAGAAACATAAATCAGCAGTTAATGTAGAGATATTAGCAGATACGCTTTTTTATAGATTAACTATTATTCGCTTAGGAGAAGAGGATAATAACATGTGGTGGGAATCTTGTATATTAGGTGAAGTAGGCAGAAGAAACTTAGAAAAATTCTTCCCTAATACTTTCTATAAACAGCGATATGATATTGCAAGGAAAATTATTGTTGAAAAAGAGAATAGAGAAATTCCTGAAAAAAGATTTATTACGTTGTTTAATTTTGGATACGAGTTTGAATCCAAAATATTTACTCCGTTTATTAAGGAAGTTACATACTCTGATGGTTGGCAAGAAGTACTAGATATGATTGAAAATATTAAGGAAGAAAAGTTTACAAGTCCATGGGCTAGAGAGTTTTTTAATCTACCTAAACTTCCAGTTTATACTCTTAATGATAAAAAGGCCATAGAATTAGGTAGCATAAGCGAAACTTTTTATAGGAATAAAGAAAGTTTTGAGGATACAATAAAATCATTTATATCAATCTATGATTTATGCACCATAGGAAGAGTTGTAATTCCATACTATAAGAGAAGGATGGCTATATAATGGTATCAAAGGAATACAGAGCAAGTATTAAAGTAGTAGGTACAGTTTTACCAGATGCAAAACTAATATTAAAAAAGTACCTTGAATTAAAAGATTTAGAACTTTTAAGAAAAGAGGTACTTGAGAATAATTTAATTTTAAAAACTTCAAGACGGCGAGCAGAAACGATATTTTATGAGTTAAGAAAGAGGTATTTATATGATCAATTAGATGGCTATAATGAGAATTCATTTATCTATTTTTTGAAAAAAATTTATTCAGATAGTATTATCAATCTCCTTCTATATTACTATTTGTGTAAAGAAGAAAGAATTATATACGAATATATTGTGAATTTAGTATATGAAAAATATAATAATGGTTTTCTAGGGATAAGTTCAGCAGATACTACAAAATTTATTTTAGATATTGCTAAAAAAGATGAGAATGTATCTAAATGGTCAGAAAGAACCATAAATGATGTTCGTTCAGGTATGATGGGAGTATTAAAGGAATTTGGTTTTATAAATAGTAGGAAAAGACCTAGATTTAATAAGCCATTTATTCCTTCGATTATTTTTTACTATGTTTTATATATGAATAGAGATAGCATTAAAACTATTGAAGATGTATATAGATGCAAGGATTTCCATTTATTTTTGTTGTTAGAAAATGACATTAATATATTGCTTGAAGAAGCATATAGAAATGAAGTCTTAGATTTTGGTAGAGATGAATCTAAAACTTTAATATATAAATATAAAGATATTAAGGAGATAATAGATGACTATGTTAATGGAGAAATACAATAAATTAATTGAGTTAATTAACAATGATAACCTTGCTTGGGTGAGACATTCGGGAGTTCCTTTTGTCATTTGTCCATATAAAAAAGAAGAACATAAAGATGTTATATATATAATAAACAAATTACAACAGGAAATAGAATCATACCATATAGAATTAATAAATATGGAGCAACTTATATTTGACATTATAGAAGAGTATGAGACCATAGATGGCGTTATCGAATTAGAAAGGTCAAAAGAAGACATTGACATGGTTGAGGAATTAGGAGAATTTTTATTAGAAAAAGTAAGGTCATATTTCATATCTAAGGCAAAAGAAATAGGTCCTAAAGGAAGAATATTGGTTACTAGGGTAGGAGCAACGGCTATATACTTTAATTTTATAAGATTACTATCTTATTTAGAAGGTAGAGTACATATTCCAGTAGTTTTCTTTTATCCAGGAAGTTATGACAGATTTTCAGTAACATTATTGGACAAATATAAGGAAACAGCCCTTAGGGCTTTAATAATATAGGAAGGGGTAAAGAGTATGCTAATTAAAGATTTGTTTAGAGATCCCATAGAAAGATACATAAATCCAGTAATTAAAGTACAGGAAGACGATATTAATGTGGCTAAACGGGAATTACAAGAGTATGTTATTACAGACCAATTAAGAGAGCATTTTAAGGAATGTCTGGATAAATATCTTAATGATAAAAACAAGGTAGGATATTGGATTTCAGGATGGTTTGGTTCAGGTAAATCACATTTCTTAAAGATTTTTGGTTACCTATTAGAAAACCATCAATTTGATGATTGTTCTGCTGCAGATATATTTATTAGAAGAGACGAAACTAATACTTTAAAAAAATATATAGAAAAAATAAATAAGAATTATAAAAATACAGTAGTCATGTTTGATATTTTAGAAGAAGCAGCAAAACTAGAAGGTAAAGTTGAACCTATAGAGCAAACTATTTACAAACAATGGCTAAGTAAAAGAGGGTTTTACACTGGAAAACTTTGGGTCGCAGAGATGGAAAAAGAGTTATCAGATGAAGGAAAATATGAAGAATTTGTACAAACCATTGAAGAAATTAGTAATAGGAAATGGGAGGATATTAGGCCAACAAGGATAGGCCAAAACTATATTCAAAGGGCATTAGTTAGGGTATTACCAGAACAAATTCCAACAGAATCAATAGCGAAGGATTATATCGAAGATCTTAAGAGAGGTAAGAGTATTTCTGCGTCAATTTTGGCAGATGAGTTATTAAAGTATGTTGAAGAACTAGATAAACAAAATGGACTAAATAATAGATTGTTTGTAATCATAGATGAAATAGGGCAGTATATTTCAGCAAACCCAGAGGTAATAGGATATTTACAAGCCATAGAAAGTACATTTGCTAGAAAGGGCAAAGGGAAACTTTGGATTGCAGTATCTTCACAAAACAAATTAGAACATATAACAGAACAGTATTTAAAGACTGAGGATGAGGTACATAAAGTAATCGATAGATTTGAAGTAAGAATACATTTAACTCCGGAAAACTTAGACAAGGTTATAAATGAAAGAGTTTTAAAGAAAAAGCCAGAAGTAATAAAAGATATAGACAGATTATATGAGAAAAATAAGGGAAAGTTATCATCAATTTTAGAGTTCAAAGATTTCAAAAAGTATATGCCAAAACTAAATAAAGAAGATTTTATAAATACTTATCCTTTTCTGCCTTATCATATAAGGTTAATTCAACCTATTTACTATAATGTTATCTCTAAATCAAAAGTTAACAAAAAACTAGGCGGAACTAATAGAAGCATGATTAAAGCAACTCAAGGTATTCTTATTGACAGTAATATTAATATGAAAGATAAGAATATTGGTGAATTAGTAACTTTAGATATGTTCTTCGAACAAGCAAAAGAATTTATAGACGATCAAATCCAGATAAGTATTAAAGAGGCAGAACAACTGGACCCAAACAATGGAAAACTATTAGTAAAGATTTTAAAAGTCCTTTATTTATTAGATAATGATGATAAATTACAAAAAGACGTAGATACTATTGCAAAATTACTTATAAACAATGTAGATGCTGATTTTATTGACATTTTAGAAAGGGTTAAATCGAGTCTAGATATTTTATATAGGCATGGCTATGTAGAAAGAGATGCACACGGAAACTATAAGTTCATATCACCCGAGGAACAGAGTTTTAGACAAGAAGCCATTTCTAGATTAAATGAAATTGGAGTTAGAGATATAAATAAAAAAATAAAAGAAGTAATCGATGAATTATTCACTATAACAAGGATAAATTACAAAAATATTAGACCATTTGATATACAAATAACTATTGATGATGAGGTTAGGAATAGCAGAGGTCTAGTATGCCTTAATTTGAATAGTGTGATGCAATCCTCGGATGAATTAAGAAAACAGCAGCATCTTTTGAAAAGTATTGGAGATAGCAGAAATATTTATTGGTATGCAAAGTATGACAGCACAATAGACGAAGACATGCAGCAATATTTAATCTTTAATAAAATAATAGATGAATATAGAAGAAAGTGGGGTTCAGACGAAGATAAGAGTTACTTTTTAAGAAAAGAAGAACAAAAGAATTTAAAATTATATGAAGATATAAAAGACAAGATTAAAAAGTCTTTTATAAATGGGACTTATATATATCAAGGAAAGGAATTCTCTATACCAAATAAAAGTGATTTAAAGTCCATATTTGAAGATATTGTTAGTCTAGCAATACCAAAGGTATATTATAGGTTTGATGCGGTAGGAGTCAAGATAACAAAAGAAGATATTCAGAGTATTTTTAAGGGAAATCAATTGTCTATTGACTTAAGTGGATTAAATCTTATACAGGATACCAATGTAAATGCAGAGTCTGCTGTATTAAAAGAAGTTTTAAATGAAATAAAAACACTAAAAAATAAGTATGGACAGTGTGTAGGCAAAGATTTGTTAAGTGTATTTGATAATGAGCCATATGGCTGGGCTTCGGAAGCAGTACGCCTTTTTACAGCGTTATTATTTAAGAATGGGAATATAGAACTTAATTATGAAGGCAAAGATTTTCTTGATTATAATCAATCAGGAGTAAGAGATATATTTGAAAATGAACCTAATTTTAGAAAGGCAATTTTCAAATTGGCAGTAGTAGTTGATGCATCCACTAGGCAAAAATGCCAGGATATTTTGATGAGTATGTTTAACAAGAAATCTGAAGATACACTAGTTGAGTTATATATAAATACAAGAAATGTATTGATAGACTATAGAAATAATATCTCAGCAATGAAAGAAATAATATCTAGCAATGATTTAGCATTTAAAGATTCAATAGATAAGTTAGATGAAATTTTTAAAACCATATTGAATTCAAAGACACAAGGTGAAACCATAAATAACTTTGTTCAAAAAGCCTCAGAATATGAACCTTTACTATCAAAGTATAAAAAGTTGAAGAGTTTTATTGATAATGGAAACTTAAAAGAATATAAGAAAATGAAGTATTTCTTAACTAATGTATGGATAATTGAATTAGACCGTAATGATGAAGATATAGAAACTAAAGAAAAAATATTTGCTCAAATAATGAATAATTTAAAGAGTGAATCATTTGTAGATTCATGGCCTAATGTTAGAGATAATTTTTATAAACTCTACGACCCATATGTAAAAGAATATATAAAAACGCATGAAACTCTGTATAAAGTTTACAATGAGAAAATTGAAGAAATGAGAAAGAATAAGAGTTTCTTAAATCTAAAAAGTGAAATAGCAAAAGGAGATATATTAAGTGTATTTACTGATAAACTATGTTCTCATAGTATTTCTAAATTTGAAGTTCCATGCCCTAATTGTAGAACCTTTATTAGGGATATGAAAACAAGTATTGATGCAGTAGATGTTTATTACGAAAAAGCCATGAACAAGTTATATGAATATCTTAATAAACAAATTGAGGAAGAAAGAAAAGAGAGTGAGGTTGAAGATCCACAACCTGTAATTAAGCATATTAGTACGAACAGTTTTCCTAAAAATGTACTTCTAAGAAACCTAAAATCTGTAAAAGATTATGTAAAAAGAATTGAGAAACAATTAATGGAAGAGATTAGTGCTGGAAACAGCATAATAATCGAATAAGGGGTGGGTTCATTGAATACAGAACAAAAAAAGGCTATTAAGTCTACTATTTTAGAGTGTCGGGATATATTAGAAAAAGATATAGAACAGGTTTTAATAAATTATGGTATTTATATAAACAAAGACTGGGTTAATTTAAGGGATTTAACAAACATAACAGAGGAACAAGAGAATAATAGGAAGAATATAGAAAAGGCAATTGAAAAACTTGAAAAAGGTGGATTTAAGAGAGATAAAGCAGTTATGGAATATATTAAGGAAGTATCATATACCTATCTAAATCGCCTAGCGGCACTTAGGGTTATGGAGGTAAGAGGACTTATTGATGAGATTTTAGTACCTCGAGTTGAATATGGTAATAGGTCATTTATTAATTCAAGATTCTATGAGGTTGCTAGAGAGTTTTGTAAGTATGAAACGGATGGTGGATTAGGATACCTATTAAATATAATGTTTAATGAGATCAGTGAGGAGATAAAGATTTTATTTAATACAGAGGATGAATATTCTTTCATAACCCCATCGAGTGCAGGTTTATTAAAAGTAATAGAACTTTTATGTACAAATATTGATGAGGCTTCATGGAGAGAAGATGAAATTATAGGTTGGATTTACCAATATTTTAATGACAAAGAAAAAGATGATGTATTTGACAGACTTTACAACAAAAAGCAAAAAATTAAAGTAGAAGACATTCCTGCAGCAACTCAATTATTTACACCGGATTGGATAGTTGATTGGATAGTTGATAATTCGCTAGGTACATTATGGAATGAAATAAAACAGGGTAAACGAGAATATAAGAAAGTAGAAGATATTAAATTATTAGATCCCTGTTGTGGAAGTGGTCATTTTTTAGTAAAGGCTTTTGACATGCTTTATGAGATGTATGTAGAAGAAGGTATATATACTAAAGAAGAGATACCTTATAAAATACTTGACAATAATATATACGGAATAGATATAGACTTAAGAGCGGTTCAGTTGACTGGTTTGATATTATTTATAAAGGTTAAATCATACTTAAAAGAAAATGGATTCAATTCAAACACGAAGGGCAAACTTTCGGTTAATTTAGTATGCGCTGATTCTATTCTTTTAAATGGAAACCGACTAAAAGAATTAAAAGAAAAACATAAAGATAATAAGACCATATTAAAAATGATAGAAATTATTTATGAGGAATTTGAAGATGTTAGACTAAAGGGGAGTCTTATCCAACCGGAGAAGAAATTATTTCCATTATTTGAAGAATATAAAAATAGAATTGCTTTGAGAGAATTAAGCAAGGTAAAGAGAACTAAGAAAAAGCAAACTGAGGGGCAACAAAATCTATTAGAAAAAGCAGAAGAAATTTCTTTTTCAGAATATAAATCTCAAAGAGATTTTACGAAAGAAGAAAGAGAACTAATGATTAGTTTAGATGCCATTTATAGTGAGGCTATTAAAGCAAATGATATATCTAGGCAGTTGTTCGCAAGTGAAGCAAAAAAATCAGTTAAATTAGTGGATATATTTATGAAACAATACGATGTGGTTGTAACTAATCCTCCATACATGGGAAAAAAGAATATGAGTGATAAACTTAGAGAGTTTATTAATGCAAATTATAATGGGTATGAGAATGATCTATACAGTGCATTTATAATAAGGTGTCTCCAATTTTTGAATGCCAAAGGAATATTAGGCATGATTACACAAGAATCTTTTATGTTTATTTCTTCATATAGTAAATTGAGAGATTATTTGTTAGATATTATTACAGTAAAAAAATTAATTCATCTAGGACCATTTGCTTTTGAGGAGATATCAGGACAAAAGGTTAGTACATGTATGTTTGTTTTTGAAAAAAGTCCTGCATTTGAAAATAGTAAAGGAGTTTATGTTAAATTAAACGACATAAATACTTCTGCTGATAAGGAGATAGTATTAAAGGAAATTCAGAGTGGAAAGCATCAGCAAAATAGGGTTTTTAATGTTAAACAAACCTTTTTTAAGAATATTGAAGGTTCACCAATTATTTATTGGATTTCTCAAAAATTAATGGATATTTTATCAAATAACCAATCGTTATATCCTAAAGCAGAGGCTAAAACGGGCATAAATACAGGCAAAAATTCTAAATTTGTAAGATACTGGTGGGAAATTAGAGAAGAATGCAGTAAAAAATTTGTTCCTTATGCTAAAGGTGGTGGGGCAACCAGATTTTATGGTGCACAAGAGCATGTGGTATGGTGGAACCCTGAAGAAATGAAAAAGCATCCTGGATGTAGGTTAATGAATCAAGATCTATTTTTTAAAGAGGGATTGACTTTCTCAGGGGTAAATAGCCAAAGATTTGCAGTTAGATATTTACCAGAAGGATTTATTTTTGACTCAGGAGGATCTTTCATAAACTGCAAGCAAATTGATGTTTATTATTTACTAGGTTTTTTAAATACAAAATTTGTTAATTATTATTTAGATCTATTTAATCCTACAATAAATTTTAAAAACAATGATATTCATAGATTACCTTTTATATTTGAAGAAAGTATAGTTGAGCAAGTAAGAAACAATGTAAAACAAATTATTGATTTAAAGAAAAGTTTTCTAAAATATGATGAAACAGACAAATTATATGAACGTGACTATTTGGCAGAAATTAGAGAATTTGATTTAAAGAAGAGTGTCCTACATATGACAAAACTAAAACTAGAATATTTCCGAAAAATAGATTTAAATGATGATATCTTTAACAAGTTATATGGACTAGATGATAATGATATTAAAACAATTGAAAATTTAAATGAATGTAGTGATGAGCAAATAATAAAACATATAAGTGAATTGGGGAAGATTAATTTAGTTGCTAAAAAAATAAATACTAAAGAAAGTAGGATAGCATTTCTCAAGTTAACAAATGAAATAGTTACTGCTTTAGAAAAAAAGGAAGTGGTCTGTAACTTAATATCTTACTTTGTGGGATGTATATTTGGAAGATGGAAACTTGATAGTATTACTGTAAGTGATGATGGGATTATACCTCTGAATTCTTCAATATATTTAGAAAAAGATATTGTAGAGAGAATTTACGAATGTATATCAATTTTGTTTGGTGAAGAGAAAATAGAAACTATAATTGAAAGCATGGAAGAAGTGTTGGAAATATCTATTGAAGAATATATAAGGAAATATTTTTTTGATGATCATAAAAGTAAGTATCAAAAACGCCCCATATATTGGCATATTTGTAGCCCTAAAAAAACATTCAATTGCTTTGTATATTATCATAAATTAGATGACGACACTTTATATAAAGTTAAGAGTATCTATCTGAAACAGATGATAGATAGATATGAAGAAGACTTAAAGTACTATACTAATCAGTTAATTGAGGCAAGGACTAAAGGCGATAAGAGTAAAGAAAAAGGGCTCAAAGACAAATGCAGCGATTTAGAAGCAAAATTAGAAGATCTGAACATCTTAGATAAAAGTATAATGGAGATATTGCCATATAAGCCTAATGTAGATGAAGGGGTACTGTATAATATAATACCTATAGAAGCAATATTATCGAGCCCTGTGTCTACAGAGGAAGAAAGAGAAGACTACTATAAAGAGGTAGGAAAGCAATGAAAACACCATTTTATAAGTTAATTCAAGCAGATATAAACGAGAAATTTAAGAACTCAAATATTGTCATATGGTATGATTGCAAGAATGAATTCTTACAAGAATTTAATTTATATGATGAACAAGGAGTCAATAAAATTGCCTTTGAAGGCAGTTTTATTGAACTCCGCTATAAAATACTATTGGCAGATAGCGAACTATCGAAAAAATGGCTTATATATTCTAATGTAGAGAACAGACAGGGATTTCTAACCGAATTTGAATTTTTTGGAGATACATATTTTGCATCAGTAAAAGATATTTTAGAAAGATATTACAAGATAGACTTTGGTCAATTCGACATATCAACACTAGAAGAACGATTAAATATACTTAAAAGACTATGGGATATAATTCCTGAAAGTGTTATTAAAAATTTAAACCAAGAAACGCTAGATGACATTGTCTTAACTAACGGCTTTGGGTATGTTGATATTAGTAAAGAGTATACAATACTTAAATATATTTGTGAAACAGATAAGTATGATTCAATACTTGAAGAAGCAAAGATCAAAGATAAATTTTTTGAGTTTCTTGCTTTGGAATATGGAATTAATGTATCTAATTTTGAGTCTAAAGATAAAGTTGTTAAATACATAGTAGAAAGTTTATTTCAAAGTGAGTTGATACAGAAAAGTAGAAATAAAGATATAAGACCTTTTGGAATTGAATTATCAAATACAAATAAAATAATGAATTGTGTCCAACTTCTTGAAACATGGGCTAATCATGAAATCTATAGAGATAAATTTATTGAATACTCTAAAAGGGTATCAGAAAAATATATGGTTAATGTACTTAATGGAATGGAATTGGACGAGTTATTTGCTATTGAATATTTATATGGTATAGAGGAAATTTTATATAAAAAATTAGAGATTCAGATATTTAAAGGTGTTCAGGACTCTTATTTAATAAAAGAGAGTCTATTGGAGTATTTAAGTGGCCAATATGTAAAGGAAGAGAAAAAAAATTATCAATATTGTGATATCGAAAATGGTATAGATATAGAATCACTAAAAACTCAATTAAAAGATTTAAGTGTATTTGTAGATATTAGAAGAAGATATTATTTTTCAAAATCAAGGATATTTAATAAATGGAATATCCTCAATAATATATTTCAGTTAATAAACATGCTTTATAAGTTTGAAGAAGAGTTTAAGACAATAGATAGTAACATAGATAATATAATTTCTCTTTATGAAACTAATAGTTGGTGGAAGATAGATTTATTGTATAGGAAAGTTCAAGAAGATTACTCTTTGATTGATGATTTTATTTCTCAACTTCTAAACTTGGTTGACAAGAGATATTATTATCACTATCTTAAACCCTTAAATGAGGAGATATCTAATATTATTGAGAGCAAACAAAACTATGAATTTAAAACAAATATACAACTAGACTTTTGGTCTAAATATGTATCGAATTCTGATAAGAAAACAGCAGTAGTAATAGTAGATGCATTGAGATATGAAATGGGTAAGGAGATTTTCTCAATGCTTGATGAAATAGAACATAATAAAACAATTACACCACTTATTGCTTCTATACCAACAGTTACAGAATTTGGGATGGCTAGTTTATTACCTAATGGTAATACAAAACTTATCCTTAATGAACAGAATGGTGCGATTAATATTACAGATGGAAACTTTAATTATCCATTAAATAATAAATCTGAACGCATAAGGTTTTTCTTAGAAATATCTGATGGCAATGGAGTAGTTAAAAACTTAAATGAAATTGTAGATATTCCAATAAATAGTTTAAAGAATGAATTTGAAGGTAAGGATAGAATATTGATTTTCTCAAATGAAATTGATGAGGCTGGTCATATAGAAGATAGCAGCATTCAAATGTTTCCTGGATTGCTCAATAAAATTCAAAGTGCAATAAAAAAGTTAGTACAGATTAATATTAAAAAGATAGTTATTGTTGCTGACCATGGCTTCATATTAACTTCTGGACTAGAAGAATGGATGAAAGTAGATATTTCAAAAGATATGGACAATGTTGTAAAAAAACGAAGATATACTATTTCAAGAAATAAAGTAGAAGGAAATTATATAACTAAAAGTGCTTACTCAGCAAATTATGTTGGAGATTTTTATTTTAATTTTCCAAGAGGAATAAATGTATTTCCAGTAAATGGAGGAACTAAGTTTCACCATGGTGGAATATCGCTTCAGGAATTATTAGTACCTGTAATAGTTATAGAGAAGAATGACGAAAAAGTCATAGAAGTATATTCTCCTGAAGTTGTGCAGCAAATTAGTTTAGTGGATGTTGGCTTGGACAAAGATTTTGCTCAAAATAAGACAAGAGATATCCCTATATCAGTTAAAGAACAAATAAAGAACTATATAGAAAATAATAATTTAAATAAGAAAGAGAAAAAAGTTCTAGAGTTATTCTTAAAAGCGTCTTCTTATACAGATTCTGAGATACAAGAAATATGTAAAGAGGACGGTATTAAGTTTGTTTCTCAATCAGTAATGGCATTTATGCAAGAGTTCATATCCAAACTTAATAAAGAAGGACATGATTGGATAGGGTTTAAGGTTGTCGGCATGTCAACATATGAGTATTATCTGAAATAGGGGGAGGTCATTGGATGGATATAAACATAGGGCAACAAATTTTAAGGGCTTTACACAATGGAAGTGTTCCAGCATATGAATGTGCTAAATATATTATGTGTGGTCATGAAGAAGAAAGAGATGCAATATTAGAAGATCTGAACTATATAAGATTCAAGCCGAATGGGAACGCACATTCAGGATTCAAAATGATATATGGACCATATGGAAGTGGTAAGTCTTTCTTATGTGAAGTTTTAAAAGAGGAGGCATTAAAGTACAATTTTGTTGTTTCAGAGATAGTAATATCCAAAAATACTCAATTACATAATTTCGAAACTATATATAATAAATTAATGGTTGGAATGCGTACAAATGAATTTAGAGAATTCTCTGCTTTTAGAATAATAATTGAAAGTTGGATCGAAAGAGAAAAATCTGAGATTATAAGAAAATATAATTTAAATCCAGATGACAATGAAGAGGATGAAGAAAAACTAATAGCAAGGCTTAAAGATAAGGTAGCGTTAGAACTTGCAAAAGCGAACACAACTAATGTTTCGATTGTTAATGCAATTGTTTCATTTTGCAAAGGACTTTTGAGCGGTGATAATAATTTAGCACAAAAATCACTTGCTTGGTTTGCTGGTGATACAAATATACCTGCTGATATTAAAAAGAGTATAGGAGTTAAAGGAATAGTAGATAAGGGAAATGTATTTGAATTTCTTAAAACATTACTTTATATAATAGAAAAATCAGGGTATGCTGGTTTATTTGTAATAATAGATGAAGTTGAGACTGTAAGAAAAGAAAGGAAAGACATAAGGTATCAGGCTTATGAAAATTTAAGATTACTTATTGATATGGTTAGTAAAGATAACCTACCCGGTTGCTACCTTCTATTTACCGGTACAGATGAATTAATAGAAGATGAAGAAAAGGGCATAAAAGAACATGACGCTTTATATACAAGAATAGAACCAATTAAATTAGGTGATATCCGAATACTAGAACAACCTCTTATTAAATTAACAAGATTTAATACAAGTCAATTAATTGAAATTTCTAAGAAGGTTAGGTATATTCATGGAGTTGTTTATGAATGGAACCCTGAGGATAAAATATCAGATGAGTTTATCCAAGAATATGTCCAAAGATTTACCAATGCATTTGGAAGAGAAGTAAGTATATTGCCCAGGACTTTTTTGCGAAATTTTGTATTTATTTTAGAGGCAGCAAAAAAAGAACCTATGAGTAAAATAAAAGCACTTTTAAATATTAGTGAAGAGCAGGTAGAAGAAGTTAATAAGCAGATAGAATTATATGGTAGGGAAGTCGCTATGGAGATGGAGTTATAATGGAATCTAGTTATTTTTTATTAGATGAAAAAATTCAAAATGGAATCAAAGATATTCTAAAGTGGGGGAGTTTAACACCTATACAAGAAGAGACTATTCCATGCATTCTTAATGGAGATAACTGTATCTTAATAGCACAAACTGCTGGAGGAAAAACAGAAGCAGCATTTTTGCCTATTATATCTGAAATCTACCAAGAAAAATTAAAGCCAATTTCTGTAATTTATATATCTCCTATTAGGGCACTCCTTAATAATCAAGAATTTAGATTAAAAAGACTTGGTAAAATCGCAAACATCGATGCATTTAAATGGCATGGAGAAGTTGATTATAGTGATAAGAGAAAATTTAAAATAGAACCTAAGCATATAATAGCAACGACTCCGGAATCACTAGAGGTTATACTCATGTCAGATTCCTATGCTTCAGAAGAATTATTTTCAAATATAAGATTTATAGTAATAGATGAGGTACATTATTTCGCAGAAAACTATAGAGGGGCTCAACTGTTAAGTATTATTGAAAGGATACAAACTTACTCTAAGTATGATATTCAGCGGATAGGCTTATCTGCGACCGTAGGTAATCCAGATGAGATTTTAGATTGGATTTCTGGGTCTAGCAAAAGAAAGAAATCTGTTATTAAACCAGAAAGTAAAGGGAAAAAATCTAAAATATTAATTAGATACTTCGATGAATTCAGTGAAGATACGGTTAGTTGTCTCCTACCTGAGTTAAGAGGCAAAAAGGCATTATTTTTTTGTAATAGTAGAACCAATAGTGAAATGATGTCTAGAATATTAAAGAATTTGAATATAAATGCAAAGGTTCATCATTCTTCAGTTAGTAAGAACTTAAGAGAAATATCAGAGGATAAACTAAAAAATACTCCGGGGGAAATGTGTTTATGTTGCACCTCTACTATGGAATTAGGTATAGATGTAGGTGAACTAGATGTAGTTATGCAATTAAACAGCCCTTCAACAGTGGCATCATTTAGACAAAGAATGGGGAGAACAGGCAGAAGGGAAGGAACCATATCACATTATGAGTTTTGTGTGGATGAAGAATTTTATTTAATAAATGCTATTGCTATTGTTGAATTAGCAAGAGAAAAATGGGTGGAGTCTGCTTTAATTCCATCAGCGGCATATACTGTATTATTTCAGCAAATATTTTCTATGATACAACAAAAATTTGGTTTAAGGCATTCATACCTAAAAGAGATAGTAGAAAAATCAAATTCATTCAGAAATATAAATGAGGAGAAATTATTAAACTTTATTCAATACCTTATAGAAAAGGAGTATTTAGAATTTAGCAATGGGGAATATTTACTAGGCAAAGAAATTGAAAAAGAATACGGTTATAATTTTTTAATGAACTTTATATCTATATTTGAAACTATACCTGAATTTTCAATAATATATAAAAATAAAGAGATAGGAACTTTACAATCTTGGTTTGTTTATTCACTGCTAAAGGAAAACAAGACATCTAATTTTATATTGGCAGGAAATACATGGCGAATAGATAAGATAGACTATGATAAATACAGAATATATGTACAAATATCTAAAGACGGTGGACTTGCAGTATGGCTTGGCAGCGGAATGGTAGTATCTTATGAAATAGCCAAACAAATGCTAAAAGTGCTTAATAGTAGCAGTGATTATCCATACATCGATATGAAATCTAAATCGGTATTGAAGAGTGTGCGATTAGAGCATTCCGCACTCTCTATTGATTTAGATGAAATTCTTATAGATGTGGTCAAGGATGGATTTGATATATATACATATGCAGGGCACAAGGTGAATTTTACTCTTGGATTAATAATTCAACATGAGTTTGGGCTTGAGTTTAGTGTTTCTTATAATAAACTTAAGGTTAGAAAAGCGGAAAAAAATATTAGTGAAAAACATATTTTAGATTTATTCAATAGATTTAAAACAGATACAGATAGATTAGAAGAAATTATTGAGAAGGCACTAATATCTTCCAATTTCGAAGGCCATTCTAAATTTTATAAGCACTTACCTAAATTTGCACAAATTGAAGTTCTAAAATATGAATTAGTAGATATAAAAAACACAGAAAAAGTTTTAAAAGAATCCAAAATAAATATTGAGAATATATATGATAGGTTATAAATTATAAAATTTTTATGAATAAAGGGGGAGGTTTAATGCCTATATTTAAAAATTTGAAAGAATTAGAGAATTATTTAAAGAAAAACCCTCAAATTGTACTTGAGCAGAATATAGGTAAAATAATTGAATATGAATGCCCTGTATGCAAATCGAAACAAAAGATAGAAATCACTTCCGCAAATAAAGGAAAGTGTAAAAATTGTAGCCGAGAGATTGAGATTACCTTGGTAATAGAATAAACATTGTTCCAGTAATTATTTGTTTATTGCAGTATAAGTAAAAATCAAAGTCAAAGGCAATTTGCCCTTGGCTTTTCATTTTTGTTGTAGATGTAAAATAAAAGGATGAAAAATTATAGTTCCATGCAACAAACAGATATCAAGTCTAGAAGTTATAAGAAAGTGATGGTACACTGTATACGCTTTAAACAAATTAGAGAATAAGAGGGGATGTAATGCGTGAAATTAAGAATTTAGATGCTTTAGAACTATCCGAGTCACTATTAGATACTTATAAATGCGTTCATGGTTTTGGATTTAATGGCCATTTTATATCACTAATACCAACAAAAAATTATTATTATTTAGCCTATAAACATAGGGACAGTCTTGATGAACACAGGCTTTTCAAATTTGTTGAAGTCAAGGAATCATATGAAGAAGGTGAAATTTATAATGTTTTACTGGAGATTAGAAAAGAGTATGGTCATGACCATGAAAATAGTGAATATG
>Ga0209537_1001922_pt1 | contig 21995 bp, 15 predicted proteins | sample BioPla4DNA1_FD_187698 | JGI IMG/M metagenome (GOLD analysis project Ga0209537, IMG submission 187698) | Biogas fermentation microbial communities from Germany - Plant 4 DNA1 (SPAdes) (version 2) | ecosystem: Engineered > Bioreactor > Anaerobic > Digestate | place: Bielefeld, North... | reverse complement strand
ACATGGAAGGGCACTGGAACCTCCTATTGTTCCTTCTTCGCTGTCAACACTGCCTGGAGCACTTACAGCTACACCTGATATATTATGCTCTTCCTTTGCTTTTCTGGAAATCTCTAACATGTTTTTAATGAATAAGTCAAAATCATACCTTTCAGACTTATAACTTCCTTTTTCTATAACCTCTCCATTTTTAGTCATAACAGCATGCTTTACGCTGCTTCCTCCAATGTCGAATACTAAAAATTTATTCATATTATACCCCCAAAAATTCAGTTTTCAGTTTTCAGTTTTCAGGTTTCAGGTTTCAGATTTCAGGTTTCAGTTATAATTTTTCAATTCTCAGTTTTCAATTGCTAATTTAACTGAAACCTGAAACTTAATAACTATTTTTTCATTCTTGTTGTTTTTACTATTGAATTTAGAATTTTACATACTTCCCTACATTGTTCTAATATCTCTTTTCCCTTTTGTTTATCTAAATAGTTGGTAGCAATCAATAATTCTAGCCAATATTCTGCTTCATTTGCTTCTTTTAAGGCAATATACATTTTTGAAAGAAAATCTCGCCTTGATTGACCTTTTAATGCTTCTCTTACATTTGCGCCAATACTAGTACCTGAACGCAATAACTGTTTTGATAAAACTGTTTCTTTCTTGTAAATACTCAACTCTCTGCATAAATTAATTATATTTGTAGCAAAATCAAAAGATTTTGATGCTACTATACTATCCAGCATTGTATAGCCTCCTATTCATTTATTCTTCAATTCAATAATTGACATAAACAAGGAAAACTATACAATAACAGTTTTCAGGTTTCAATTGCTGATTTAACTGAAACCTGAAAATTGAAACTTGATAACTAGCTATGCTCTTGGTGTGCTCTTTATAACTGTTACGCTTCCCTTAATCACATACTCTCCCATTGTTGCTGGTATCAAATAACTGTCTCCCATTTTTATTTCTTCTTTGAAGCCTTCTCCTTCTATTACTCCAGTTCCATCTACACATGTGTAAATATCGAAGTGATCTGTATTTGATTTATCTTTGTATTCTTTCTCTACAACTATTTTGTCCATAGCAAAATACTCATTCTTAGTAAGTTCACTCATTTTATAGCCATCGTATTCTACAAGTTCTTTATCACATAAGTTTTCTGGAACTAAATCAAAGTCTATAACATCTAATGCCTTTTCTACATGAATTTCTCTTGGTCTGCCATAATCATAAACTCTATATGTTAAATCACTGTTTTGTTGTATTTCTGCTATTATAAGTCCTTCACAAATTGCATGAACTGTTCCACTTTTAATTAAATAGCAGTCTCCCTTCTTTACATTAACTTTATTTAAATAATCTTCAACTTTGTTTTCCTTAATTGCTTTTTCAAACTCTTTTTTAGTACAATTTTTAGTTCCTACTATTAAATATGAATCTGGTTTTGCATCTATTACATACCAAGCTTCTGTTTTACCAAAATCATTTTCAACTTCTTTTGCATATTTATCATTTGGATGAACCTGAACTGATAGTTTTTCCTTTGAATTTATTAATTTAACAAGTAAAGGGAACTTTTCAGTGCTTACTTTTTCCCCAACTAATTTATGACCATATTTTTTTATTATTTCTTTAAAACTTAATCCCTTAAGTTCACCATTTGCAACTATTCCTGTTCCATTTTTATGAAAAGCTATATCCCAAGACTCGCCTATTTCTCCCTCTGGAAGGTTATCTCTAAACTTTTCAAAATCTCTTCCTCCCCAGATTTTCTCATAATATAAATTTTCAAATTTAATTGGATACATATTGCTCCTCCTTATAATCACTACTCTTAATCTATTTATAACCTGATTTACCTTTATATAAAAATCAAATAAAAGATATCATAATTTTATCATATATTTCTATATTTCAAAATGTTTTTATCTTTTACCAGGAATATAAAGATTCAATTTTTTATTTATATATTTCTAGAATATAATACATGAATTAAAATCTTCTTTCCTTGAGATAATAATTCTATAAGGAGGGATTTGTATGGCAAAAAATTCGAAAACAGAATATAACATAAAAAAATATCCTTTAGTTAGTTATGAAGATAGTAAAACTAATAATAGCAAATTACCAAGTCCACTAGCGGAAGATGCATCTGCTGACAATGGAATAAAGCAAAAAGTTACTTATGCAGATGAACCTGCATTTAATCCTAACTTAGAGCATGAAGACGAATGGTAAAAGTAATACTATAGGGAGGGATTTATATGGCAAAGAACTCAAAAAGCAAAAGCGTCTATTTACCTAAGATGAGAACTGGATATAGACCCAAAAAACATTCTCTAACAAGCTTTGGCAAAGACACTACAACTGGTAGCAGACTACCAAGCCCTGTAACAGACGATATAGTTGTTAACAATATCTCCTATCAGGAATTTGACTATATATATGACCCTATATATGAATCCCAATTTGATGATTTATTTGAAGATGATGACTATAGGAGTAAATGGTAAGGAGGACTACTATGTTAAGAAAAAAAGGTGTTTTTGGAGATGGGCCTAAGAATGATGCAGAAACCTTAAAACAGGATTTTATCCAGTATAGGGATTACTTAAGTTCTAATATATTGCCAAGCTATCTTAAGGATTATGGGAAAAAATAAAATTTATTATAAAGGAGATTTATTATGACTAAAAGAGGTACTTTATCATCATTAAAAAACCAAGGAAATTTAAATAATCAAGTCCCGAAAGATACTTATTCTCTTGTAGATAAGGTTCAGGATGAAAAAAGACAGGGTGATTTTACTGAAAAATTAATGATAGAAAGACAATCTAAAGAAAACCAGAAGAGATAAAAGGTAATAAAAACAATTTTATTAACTTTCCAAAAAACTAAACAAACTGTAATTTTATAAAATAACCACTAATTTTCTCTAATTATTAGGAAAATATTAGTGGTTATCCCTTTGCTTTCATTATATTTTATTGATATAATTAAATAATAGATTATAATTGTGGAGGAGATGTTATGAGAAACCTTTTCAAACTTAAAAAAACTTCAAAAAATAAGAAATCAGAAATTAATGAAATGATGAAACTCACTAAAAATACCATTAATGTAAAGGACTCCATTTCTACTAAATTGATAATTTCTTTTCTTATCTTTATTTTAGTAATGGTAACTATTTCTGGAATCAACTTTTATAATACCTATCGATTAAATAAGGCCAATGACGAACTTTACAACATTAATACAAAATCTATAAGTTATATATCTAAATTAAGTGATAATACTAACTATAATTACCTAGCTAGTAAATTTATAATTTCATCTACAAACAATGGCGAAAAGTATGAAATGACCAACAATATAAAAGATAATGCAAAGAAAAATAAAGAATTAATTAATCTTTATAGAAATACTGCTCTAATTGGAAAAGACACAGCAAAATATGATGAAGCAGTAAAATTAATTACAGATTTAGATGAACTTGCTTTAAAAATAGCTAACTTGACATCTCAAAAAAAGACTGAGGAGGCTCTTGCCCTTATACCTGAGTTAGATACAACTTATAAAACTGCCAACGCATATATAGCTGATATAATGGTTAAAAATGAACTAGATGCAGAAACAACTGTTGAAAATAATAAGGCTGAATCTCAACGTTTTTCAAATATTATAATTGTAATAAATGTAGTTTCCATAGGAATTAGTTTATTATTGAGCTCTTATTTAATTTCAAGAATAATAAAGCCTTTAAGATTAGTTGTAGCCTTTGCTCAAAGACTTTCAAATTATGATCTATCTACTGATATGGTTATAAACACCAAAGATGAGTTTAAGCTTATATGCGATTCCTTAAATTCGGCCCAAAGAAATTTAAGATCAATTATAGGCTCTGTTGTTGAAGGAATTAACACAATTAATGCTTCAAGCGAAAAGTTATCTCTTTATATGGGAGAAATTACTTACCAATTTGATATGATAGGCCACTCAACAGAAGGTATTAATACAGGTGCTCAAGAAACTAGTGCTATAACCGAGGAATTATCAGCTTCTATTGAAGAAGTAAGTTCTAGTATGTCAGTTTTATCAGATAAGGCAACTGAAGGTCATCAAAATTCTGAAACAATTCAAGAAAAAGCAACTTTAACTAAAGAAGGTACTACTTCAGCTATTAATAATACAAGAAATACTTATAAGAATGTTGAAGCTGATATAAAAACTGCTATTGAAAGAGGAAATATTGTAGAAGAAATTGCTAGCATGGCAAAAACTATTGAATCAATTGCAGAACAAACAAACCTACTAGCTTTAAATGCAGCAATTGAAGCAGCTCGTGCAGGGGAACATGGTAAGGGATTTGCTGTTGTTGCTGAAGAAGTTAGAAAATTAGCAGAAGATTCTAAAAATTCTGTTCATGAAGTTCAAGTAACTATACAGGAAGTTAGAGAGGCCTTTAAAAACCTTTCTGAAAGCAGCAATAAATTATTAGCATTTATGGATGAAGATATAATAAATGAGTTTAATAACTTTATGATAGTTGCTAACAGTTATGAAGAAGATGGAATATTTATTAAGGAAATGAGTGAAAACATAGCAGCAATGTCAGAAGAAGTTTCCGCAACAATAACTGAATTAACTGAAGCCATACAAACTGTTGCAAATATGACACAAGAAGCTTCTACAAATGTTAACCTAGTTAAGGAATCAATTGGCGATACTGATTTAGCAGTAAAAGAAGTAGTTAAAGTTTCTGAAGAACAAGGTCAATTAGCAGAAAATCTTAAGGAAACACTATTACAGTTTAAACTTTAAAAATTAACAAGGTTAATTTAGTGTGGAGTGTGGAGTGTGGAGGACTGAGTTGCCTCTTAGTGTGGAGGACTGAGTTGCCTCTTAGTTTGGAGCGTGGAGTGTGGAGGACTGAGTTGCCTCTTAGTTTGGAGCGTGGAGTGGGAATCAGTTTTCAGGTTTCAATTTTCAACTTTCAGTTATTTGGTTTCTTTGATGCCTAAGAACAGATAACTAGGACAAGGAACAGTAAGAAGTAAGAAGTAAGAAGTAACAAGTAAGAGGGAAGAACTAAGAAGGATGATGTAAAAAGTAAAAGGGAATAAGTAAGAGTCCGCTTGGACAAGCAATCATTTTAATAATTATTAATTAAAAAATAAGAGCCTACTTGGCATTTCGCCAAATAGGCTCTTATTTTATATATCCTTAGATTTTCAGCCACCTGAAAATCATCCTAAACTGAAACCTGAAACCTGAAAACCGAAAACTGACTTAGCCTTCCATGTCTACTTTCTTCAAAGTATCATGCTTATAAGTTACCTCTGGATCTGGCTTCGTAATTTGTGCAACTGTCATTCTTGATTTTTTCCCATTAGTTATTTGATGATTTTGATCTTTCTTTATATACACTGTACTTCCCGAACTAATATCAAACTCTTCCTCTTCTATTTTTATTCTACCATTCCCCTTTAAAACAATAATTATCTTTTCATTATTTTTATGCTTTTGAGTTTTTGTATACTGTCCTGGATTAAAGAAAAGAACATTACATTCTAAATCTTGGCCCTTAAATATAGGAATTTTAGGAACCACCATTTCATTGTACTGTTCTATGGAAGTTTCTAAAAGATTTATATTAATATCCAAAATATGGCCTCCTTCTACTATAATTTTCTTATTTTAGTATGAGAAATTTGGATATTATTTATACTACTTTTTTATTTAATAATTTTAAAATAACAATTAATTATTTAAATCATTACTAAATTATAATATTATTTATTAATTATATTGTTTATAAAAAACATATAAAAAACAAGGTAAGTTATATACTTTTTTAAGCGGATATAACTTACCTTACTTATATTAATTAAACTGAAATCTAAAATCTTAACACTGAATATTGAACCTGCTCTCACTCCAAACTGCTAAAACTGAAAATGAAAACTGAAATCTCCTCAACACTCTATATTACTACTTCTATCTCCAGCCTCCCCTTATCTTTCGGAATCAACCCATCTTCTATTAACTTTCCATTAACTCTTGTTCCCTTCTCTTCTCCTCTTATTACTTTTATATTGTACTGTTCTTTTTCATTGTTTATTTTTATTTCGTACTCTGCCCAGTCCTTTGGAATGCAGGGCTCTACTTTATAGTATTTTCCTTCTATTGTTTTTAAGCCTAAAATGTTTTGTATTCCTACGCTGTACATCCAGCCTGAGGAGCCTGTGTACCAGCTCCAGCCTCCTCTTCCACCGTGGGGTTCTTTTATATATACATCTGCAGCTATCACATAGGGTTCTAGTTTGTAGCGTCTTGCATCTCTTTCGCTTTTTGAATGGTTAATTGGGTTTATCATGTTATAGTAATTTACTGCTTTGTCTCCAAGGCCTAGTTTGGTTAGAGCTAAAATTACCCAAATTGCTGCATGGGTGTATTGGCCTCCATTTTCCCTAACTCCTGGAAGGTAGCCTTTTATATAACCTGGTTCTAAATTTGATGTATCAAAGGGTGGTGATAGAAGTTTTATTAAACCATTGTCTTTATCTACTAAGTATTTATCCACTGAATTCATAGCTTCTAATTGACGGTCAGGACTTCCAGCCTTTGAAATCACAGACCAGCTTTGAGCTATTGAATCAATTTTACATTCTGGATTTTCTTTTGAGCCTAGGGGCTCTCCATTGTCAAAGTAAGCTCTTTTATACCACTTTCCATCCCAGGCATTTTCTTCTAGGTTTTCTTTTATAAAGTTTTGATAATTTTTATATTCTTCTGCCTTACTTTTATCCCTCTTATATTCACAGATCTCTTTAAAGTTATCTAAAATTGAATATAGGAACCAGCCAAGCCATACACTCTCACCAGTACCTTTATTACCAACGGTACTCATTCCATCATTCCAGTCTCCACTTCCCATAAGGGGAATATTGTGAGAACCAAATTTAAGTCCTTTATCTATAGCTTTTATGCAATGCTCGTAAATAGTACCTTCCACTTTTGATGGCGGAACTACTTTATATCTTTCGTCTTCACCTTCTTTTAATGGCTCATCTTCAAGATAAGTTGCTTTTTCATCTAAAACACTATAGTCCCCTGTTGCTTTAATGTATTCTGCAGTTACAAAAGGTAACCATAATAAATCATCTGAGAACCTTGTTCTTATTCCTGAATTAACTATAGGGTGCCACCAGTGCTGAACATCTCCTTCTATATACTGCCTGGAGGCACTTCTTATTATTTGATCCCTTGTTATTTTAGAATCTACTATTCCTAAGGCTAGGGAATCTTGAAGCTGATCTCTAAAACCATAGGCTCCTCCAGATTGGTAAAAGGCTGTTCTTGCTAAGTATCTGCAAGCCAAGGTTTGATATAAAAGCCAGCCATTAAGCATATAATCCATAGATAAATCTGGTGTCTTTACTTGTATATTTCCCAGGAAATGTGACCAATAATCTTTAACTTTTTGAATTTCTGCCTTAACCTGCTCTAAACCTCCATATTTTTCTATCTTTTCTTCTATTAATCTTTCTTCTTCCTCTTGGCCAAAAATTACTACAAATTCTATTTCTTCATTAGCCTTTATAGTTAGATTTACCTTGGAGGCTAGGCAAGGATCATATATACTTCCTGCTTCATTATTTAATTTATCTTCATATATTCCCATTGGATATTCTATATCTCCACCAATACCTATAAAGGACTTTCTATCTCCGGTAAAGCTTTGATTTTTAAAGCCATTTATAGATAAATAAGCTTTTAATTTACCAAAATATTTACTATAAGGATTTCTACCTAGTATATAGTTATCTTTTATTTCAGTTGTTATATATTTAGAGCTTTGATAATTATAAACTCCTAAAACAAGCTGAGCATAATAAGTTACTGATAGTTCTCTATCTTTTTCAGATAGGTTTTTTAGCTTAACCTTGCAGAGCTTTAATTTTTCATTTAAGGGAGAAAAAACAGTCATTTCCCCTTTTATTGAATAGGCAGTATGGTTAAAGGTTGAATAGCCAAAGCCATGTTCAATTATATATTCTCCGCCGTCTCTAATTGGCATTGGAGTTATGGTAAAGGCTTCACCTAATTCCTTATCTGTTATGTATAGGGCTTCATTTATTGGATCTACTACCCAGTCATTAGACCAAGGAGTTATTTTATTTTCTCTGCTGTTTTCACACCAATTGTAGGAAGAACTAACCTCTGATATATGAAAGCCAAACTTATCATTAGATATTACATTTATCCAGGGAGCTGGAGTGCTTTCATAATTTTTAAGCTTTATTACATAGCTATTATTTTCTTTATTAAAACCTCCATAACCATTGAAGAAGTCTAAATTTAAATGTTCTGATTCATAGGAACTATTATTTTCATAGTTCTTATCTCTTTTTTTAATAGCAAATTCAGTAATTTCTTCATCTAAGGCAAGGCTTCTAAAGTAATTAGACTTTCTTATGCTTTCTCTCATTCTTTCTATATAAGACAAGTCTTCTTCAATTTTATAGCTATTTTCAGTCTTTAGTTGTTTTACTAAGCTTCCATCCTTTGAATTTATGTATAAGTTTGCTATACCTATTAGAAAATCTCTTATTTCCCTTGGCATTGTTGATTTATTATGAAGAAAAACCCCTCCATTTTTATTTAAATTATCTCTTTCTAAGGAATTGTTAATAGTTGATATAATATTCTTTTGAAGAGGTTCCTCATAGGATGATTCCTCCTGGTTATATATTATTAAATCACAAGTAACTCCTTTAATTTTGAAGTAGTAATGCATATTAATTACTTGTCTTACTAAATCTATATCTTCCTCTTCATATATCTCTAAAAATATAATTGGTAAATCTCCTGATATTCCATAGGCCCATAAATCTTCCTGACTTTTATTTATCTTTTTAATATACTCTTCTCTATTTTTCCTCTTACTGTTTAAATATAAAATATGGGATGCAAAACTTTGAAATATGTTGGCTTGAGCTGACCTTATTCCCATATGCTTTAGCTCTAATACATTCTTATAGTTATAGCAAATAACTGATTTTTCAATGGTAGATATGTTTTTATATTTTTTAATTAAATCTAGTAGTTCTTCCTTTGAATCTGAAACTCCGGTTAAATAATATACTGTCTTTTCTTCATTAGGCATTAATTTTATTTTGCATCTTATACTCATTATTGGATCTAGTACTATGCCAACTGTATTTTCTAGAAGCTTATTAGTTTCCATTGCTCTTGGAGATTTTAAGCTTTTATTTCTGCCAATAAAGTTAAGCCTTGAAGTCTCATAAGTTAATTCTTCTACATCTTCTCCCGACTCTATAGTGTGGAATATAAAGTGAGTTTTTTCATTTGCACTTCTCTTTCTTCTATTTCCAATTAAGGCTTTAAGGTCCCTGTTATAATCTGTACTAATAAAAAGGTTTGAGAAAGCTGGATGAACTGCATCCCCCTCAAAGGTTTGGAGAGTGACTTCTAAATAGCTTGTTATTTCTAAGTTCTTTTCTTCCTCACTATTATTTTTCAAGGTAATTTTTCTTATTTCCACATCATCTTCTGAAGATAAGGATATTTCATAATTAGTCTCTATAGAATCATCTTTCCTTGTAAATTTAGCCTTATCTATTGTAAATTCTACAGAATAATCATCACCAATTTCCTTGCAAGGCTCATAGGCTGGACTCCAATATTTATCACTTTTTAAATCCTTAATATAAAAGAGCATTCCAGAAACATCAGAGGTAGAATCTCCCTTCCATCTGTAGACTGTTAGGTTATCTTTTTTTGAATACCCACTTCCAGCATTATTAACCATAATTGAATAGGAGCCATTAGATAAAAGCAATACTTCTGGATTTTCTCTATTATATCCCTTAAATATTCTAGGAATAAAATCTTCTCTTTCTATATTTAATTTTTCTATATTATAAATTCCTGCTTCCCTTGTGTAGGTAATGTTTTCTGGAACCTTTTCTTTAAGAAGGACCTCCACTGATTTTATCTGTGGTATATTATGAAATCTGTCTTTTAAAATATCATCATTTATAAGATTATCCAGGGCAAGAAGGGACATTCCCAAGTGATGAACCATATAGGACCTTACTTCTTTTCCCTTTACTTCTTCTCTTTTTTCCCTATCACTATAATCAATTGCTTCTATAAAACCATATTTTCCATAGTAGCCTTCTTCATAAAGCTTCTTTAAGTTTTCTATAGCTCCTAAAGGATCATAAGGCAGAGTCATCATTGTAGAATAGGGGGAGATTACTAGGTTTTCTTCTAAACCTCTTTTTAGCCCTATGCCTGGAACTCCAAAGGCTTTATATTGATAATTTTGATTTACATCTGTTTCGTAATAGCCAGATTCAGATATTCCCCAAGGGACATTTTTGTTTTCTCCATAATATTTTTGTGCAGTTATAACAGAGTTATAGGTTAGGTCCCAAATGGTATTTTTATAATTTTTTAGTACTTGATAAGGCATAAAATATTCAAACATGGTGCCACTCCAAGATGCTAAGGCTTTTTGATTATAAACCTTTGTCATATTTCTACTTAGCTTATACCAATGACTTCTTGGCACTTCTCCCCTGGCTATAGCTAAAAGGGAAACTATTCTCGCCTCAGATGCCATTAGGTCATAATAGGAATTCCCTAAGGATTGCTCTTCTAGGTTATAACCAATGGCAAATAGCTCTCTTTCTTTAGAGTAAAGAAAATCAAATTTCATTTCTTCAATTATTTTATTTACTTCTTTTGAAAGGTTCTTTAACCTATCTTTAAAGTCTATTAGTTTATTTAAATCCTTATCTATAGGCATTTGCATTTCTTCATTTAAGGAAGATTTTATTTCCTCAACATTCTCAATTATTTCATTTATGGAAGGGGCTTTAAAACTACAAAATCTTTCGTCTAAAAACCCTTCAACACCTCTAAAAATATAATCATAAAAATCTAGCTTTTTTTCTAGTTCATTTTTAAGTTTTTTAAGCCAATAATATTCTTTTTTATCTTCTTCAAGTAAAGTTTCTACCCTTTTTAATTCCTCTTTTAAAATTTGTCTATATTCTCTTAAATTAATATTGTCAGGTATATTGTTTTGAATTTCTTCTTTATCATCTATTCTTATTAAATTATAAATATCAAAAAGGGATGTTATTTCTCTTTCCCTTATTATTGGAGTATTCATAAAATTATCTACAGTTTCTTTTATTATCCACAGGTAACCTAAAAAGTTTCCACTATCAACTGTTGATACATATTTGGGCCATAGGGGCTTTTTTGTTTTTGTGTCATACCAATTTAATAAATGTCCCTTATATTTTTCTAAATCTTTTATATTATCTAGGATCAGTTCTAACCTGTAAATTACTTCTCCCATAGAAATGTAGCCAAAATCGTAGGCAACTATATTAGAAATAAGCCCCATTCCTATATTAGTTGGGGAAGTTCTATAAGCTACACCCTTATAAGGCTTTTCCTGATAATTATCTGGAGCTAAATAGTTATTTTCTTCATTTACAAAGTCCTCATAATAGGCCCAAATTCTTCTTGCATTTTCTCTTAAGAATTCTTCATCTTCTATTTCTAGCCTATCTTTAATATATATTTTTTCCTTTGATATATAACAGGCTATAGCTGGTGCAGCTGCCCAAAGAATTATTAGAGGCAGCATAAATGGTAAAGACTCTCTAGAATTGTTCCAACATAAAGAAAATAAAACTACTGCTAGTATTGGATTAGCTGCCATTTTCATATAGTACCAAGGGTAGGTGTTTTTAACTAACCTTTCAACCCTTGCTGCTGTCTTCCATTCTAAAAGCTTTTTCTTAGAAATAGTCATTCTAAAAATACTTCTAACTATAGCATCTACCATTAAGTACCCTTGAGCAGGAATAAAGCTTGTTATTAAAATTATCTGTTTTAGACTTTTAAAGACACCATTTAGTTTGTTTTTAGGAGTTACAACAAAGTCTGTTATTGTAAATAATACTGGCGATATTAAGACTAAAAATACAAGTAGGGCTATTTGAACTGCCCCCCTTAGTATTGATACTGATGCAATTAAGGCAACTATTAAAGCTGGCGCTAAAAGGCTTCTTCTTAGGTTATCTATTACCTTCCACCTTGATATTAGAGATAGCTTTTTTGAAAAGATCCACCTAAATATTTGCCAGTCTCCCCTTACCCATCTATGAAGTCTTAGGGCACTGGCCATATAGCTTAAGGGATAGCCATCTATAAATTCTACATCTGTAACTAGGGCACATCTTGTTAAAACTCCCTCTAATAAGTCATGGGATAGAACTCTATTTTCAGGTATTTCGTATTTTAAAAGGTTATAGAAGCTTTCTATTTCTATAATTCCTTTTCCTGTGTATATGCCTTCTTTAAATAGGTCCTGATAAACATCGGAGGAAGCTGTGGAATAGGCATCTATACCTGAATCACCTGCAAAGATTTTTGAAAAATATGTTTTATGTTTTTCTTCTAAATCAACAGTAACTTTAGGCTGCATTATAGTGTAGCCTCTTTTTACTTTAAGATTTTCTATGTAAGGTTTATTTAAGGGGTGACTCATGGCCCCTATAAGCTTTTTAGCAGACTCTAAAGGTAAAAAGGTGTCTGTATCTAAGGTTATTAAATATTTTACATCCTTTAAATTATCTATTTTGCCGCTTATTATGTTGAAGCTTGTGTCTTCATAACCTTTAATTAAGGCCATAAACTCCATAAGCTTTCCTCTTTTTCTTTCATAACCTATAAAGGCTTTTTCCGACTTATTGTATTGTCTTTTTCTATTGAAGAAGTAAAATATTGTTTCTTCATTTTTGCAGTATTTTTCATTTAGTTTTTCGATTAATTCTAGACCTCTGTTATTTATTTCATCATCTACAATTTCTTCTTCATATTTGCTGTCTTTTAAGTCTCCAAGAATTGCATAGTATATATTTTTATCTCTATTTCCTAAATAATACACTTCAAGCTTCTCTACTAAAACCTCTACCTCTTTTGGTGATGAAAAAATAGAAGGTATTGCTACTACAGTTTTGGATTCATCTGGAATATTCTTTGAAAGATCTAGTTTTGGAACATGGGAAACTGGAATTATTTTTGGCACTATCCAATTAAATAAGGATATTATTACTTCACTGCATGGAAGAAGCATTATTATAAATGCAAATATGTACTGGCCCCTTGTAAAATCTAATGGAAGCAGGTAACTTAATAATAAAATAATTAAGTCTAGTAATATTGTTCCTAAGATGATTATTAGCAGATATAATTTTTGTGATATGGTTCTGTTTATTTTTTTATTTACGTTAAAGGTTTTTAAAAGTTTTTTTAAACCATCATCTACTATGTAATAACCTATGTGTTTTTTATATTCTTCAGCCTTTTCTTCTTGATTTTCTTTCGAAAGTTCTAGGGCTCTTTTAGCAATATCTACTTCCTTAATATTTGTTTTCTTTGAAATCTTTTCTATTTGATGCCTGTAGTAATCCTTGCTTTCAAAATCCATGTACTTATATGTATTTGATAAATCTTCTTCTAAAATTTTTTCAACCTTGGAAGTTTGATTAAAGAATCTTTTCCAATTTATTGAGTCCATGTTTCTTAGGGAATTTATTGTTATTCCTATATCTGTTGCTGCATTTCCTTCTTCTATTTGATCCTTTTTTATTTCCTTTTCTAAATGAGAAACATCTTTTAATTGGAGTCTGTCTAGGGCAAATTTATATATCCTATCATCATCTATAAAATTATCTCTTAATATGCTTAAAAACTTTTCCATAAACTCTGAAGAGAACTTTTTGTCATGAAAGCTTTCGTCTTCAGCAATATATTGGTTTTCTATATTTAGTTCAATATTTTCTACGTTTTCTATTGGATATTTTTCTTCAAGCTTTTTTAGTAAAGTATCTATTTTCCCTTTGTTGTAATAATCTATAACCTTATTGGCTAATTCCCTTGCTCCAGTTCTCCTTCTTTGAAGAATTGCTATTTCTTTTATTATGTTAGCAAGGTTAATTATTAATACAGCCCTTATCATTAGTGGGAAGGCCCAAAGTTCTCCCATGGTTAGGGTTTCATCTAGCTTATTTATGAATCTTATGGCCTCATTTTCATCTATTTTATTATTATTTTGATTTACGTATTCCTTTGCTAATATATAAATTCTAGGATATTCAGTATCATTTATACTTTCTACTGGAATCTTATTAAAATATTCAAGGGGCATATTAAATTTTATTGCTTTATATTCCTTTTCTATAAGGTATATATTATCTAATATCCATTCAGCAGAAGGTATTATCTCCTCCCCCTGCTTATGAAGTTTATTAAGGTACTTGTAATTATGAATAATACCTTTAAAGGCGTAATTTATCTCCTTTAAAACATTTCTTCTAGTGTTGCTAAGTGTATTTTTTTTCATAATATACTCCTTCCCATTACCTTTAAGTTATTATTAGCATTTTTTACAATTAATATACTCCTTCCTATTACCTTTAAGTTATTATTAGCATTTTTTACAATTCTTAAACCCCTTGGGGTTTAAGGGTGTGTACTAGGAGAAAATAAAGAGGAATGCTCCATGATTTGATATCTGCGCGAGAAGTACTTCTAACGCTCTATATACAATCATTTCGCATTCTTCTTTATTTTCTTGTAATATACACCTTAATTTGATGTATGCAGTGGTACTGGAGGATAATTTTCATCAGGCTGAAAATCTATAATTGAATAGGGAAAGCTCGATCAGAGGACAAGTAATTTTTTGCAAAAAAGTAATATATATATGACTTTTAGTAGAATATATATTAACATTAAGTTGGAAACGGAATAAAATGGCAAAGAATTTAAAAATAAAAAAATATCGCTTTTGCGAATATATGTTCTTATAAGTGTCAATAATTATAAACAGATAAGTATTCTAAACAACAATAGAAAATGATAAAATAGAGGTGTAACATGAGTGAGAATAATAAGAACAATATTCACGATAAAACTTATAAAGACTTATTTTCTAACAAGGAAACATTTCTAAATTTAATCCAAAGTTTTGTTAGCGATACTTGGGGAAAGAAATTAACTAAAGATAATCTAGTATTGGTTAATAAGTCTTACATATTATCTGATTATGAAGAACAAGAATCATATATAGTATATAAAGCTAACTTTAATGGAAATGATGTTTATTTCTATGTCTTATTAGAATTTAAAAGAAAATCCTTTAGACTTCCAGCTATAGTCCCTATTGTTCTATATAACGGTAAAAACAAATGGACTGCAGCGAAGGAATTAAAAGAGGTAATTAGTAATAGCGAAATTTTTGGGGATAATATATTAAACTTCAAATATAAGTTTATTGATGTTAATAGGTTCAAAAAGGAAGATCTTTATAAGAGGCAAGACATTTCTTCAGCTATCTTTTTACTAGATCAAAATATAAATAGAATTGAGTTTTATAATAGACTTAAAGACATAATAATAGAATTTAATAAACTGTCACCGGAAGAAAAAATGAAACTTAAACATTGGTTAATGAATATAAATACAGAGGAAAAAAATTTTAAAGAAAATATTGAAAATATATTTAATGCTGATAAAGAGGAGGTTTTAAATATGACTTCTAATATTTCTAAAGGTTTAGAAAAATTAAAGGAAGATGGGAAAATTGAAGGCAAAATTGAAGGCAAAATTGAAGGAAAAACTGAAATATTGATTAAGCTATTGTCAAGGAAATTTAAAGTAATACCAGAAGAATATATTAAAAAAATCAAATCCTTACCTGAAAATATTATTGAGAATATAGCAACTGATATTTTTGATATTGAAACTGTTAAAGATTTGAAAAAATATTTTTAACTAACCACAAGGTACCTTCTAAAAATCGCGAAGACAACTAGGCTGCGATAAATAGGATATGAGTATATCCTATTTATCGCAGCCTTTATATTCACACTTTATTGTAGTGCCATAGCAGCATAGAAACCTTCTCTTATAGCTTTTCCTGCTCTAGATACTTTTTCGCAGTCTCCAATAAGTGTTGTCTTTAATGGATATTTATCTTGAACAGATTCTGCAAATTCAGCAGCTGGTTTTTGTCCAAATGCAGTTATTACTTTATCAGCAAGAACAGTTCTTCTTTCTCCATCTTTTCCTTCTAATACAAGGCCATTTTCTTCTATAGCAACTACTTTTTGACCTGTCATAATATTAACATTATATTCTTCAAGCTTACGTAGTAAACTAATCTTGTTAATTGCCATTACATCACGTGCAACCTCATCAAGCATTTCTACAATAGTAACTTTTTTACCTTCCATTGCTAACTCTAAAGCTGTATCGCAGCCTGACATTCCACCACCGCAAACAACTATGTTTTCTCCATCAACACCATTAACATGGGCATCTATTACACCTACTACATTAGGGTTATTTATTCCTGGAATTGGAGGTACTATTGAGGTAGATCCTGTAGCAACAAAGATTTCATCTGCACTTTCTAATTCCTTATTATTTAAAGTAACTTCAGTATTAAGTACTACATTAACTCCTAATTTTTCAAGTTGTACTGAGTACCAAGTTATTAAATCACGTATTCTTTTCTTAAAGCTTGCTCCTGTTGCAATAGCTCCAAAAGTTCCACCTAGTTTATCACCCTTTTCAAATAGAGTAACTTTGCATCCTCTCATAGCTGCAACACGTGCTGCTTCTAAACCTCCTGGGCCTCCACCGATAACGACTATGTTTTTAGGATTTTCTAAAGGTTTTATTTCATAATGCTCCTCCATAGTAGCTTTAGGATTTACAGTACAGGATAATTGAGTAAGTCTTCCCCAAATTCTACCAATACATTCTTCATTACAAAGTAAGCATGGACGAACGTCTTCTCTATGACCAGCTTTTAATTTATTTGGGAATTCTGGATCTGCTATAAGTTGTCTACCAAACATTACAAAATCGCAATTTCCAGATTCTAATAATTCTAGAGCTGTCTCTGGAGAGTGGTTTCCTGAATTCATTAAAGGAATACTCACATGTTTTCTAGCTTCTTCACATACATAAGACATACAGCCTTCCCCTATATAAGTTGTTGGGAAAATATAATCTAAAGACTCATAGGCACCAGCATCAATATCTAAAGCATCTACCCCACATTCTTCAAGAAGTTTAATTATTTGCATACTATCTTCTATAGTACGTCCACCTTCAAATCTATGATCTAAAGATATTCTGAAAAGTATTGGGAAGTCAGGTCCTACTACTGATCTAATTGATTCTACTATTTCTCTTGCAAAACGAGTTCTATTTTCAAAGCTGCCACCATATTCATCAGTTCTATTATTCCAAATAGGTGATAAGAATTGATCTATTAAGTATCCAGCATGTCCATGAATTTCAATTGCATCAAAGCCACACTTTACAACATTTTCAGCTGCAATTTTCCACTCATTCATCATTTCTTTAATTTCTTCTCTTGTTAAGGCACGGCATATCATATCTGGATTATAAAATGATGGGTTTTCAGAAGATGATACTGGAACTCTCTCTCCTATATTAGGCATTCCATTACGGCCTGTCCCACAACTGATTTGAGCACAAATTTTAGCTCCCCAACGATGAACTCTTTCAACAAGTACTGTTGTTCTTGGTATAGAACGAGTTGTATCAAATCTAATTGTTGGCCCACCTTGAGCCAGTTTATCATTTAAGAACATTGCTCCAATAATAATTAATCCAGTTCCACCTTTTGCACGTTCTTCATAATATCTAATTCCTTCATCACTTTCTGTTCCATCCACCATAGGGGTAAACGTTCCCATTGGTGATAGCACTATACGATTTTTTAACCTCATTCCATTGATTTTCATTGGCATAAATAATTTTTCATACTTGTTTGACATAGATTTTCCTCCCCTATTTTTTTCATAGTAATCATGTAACTTTATATAACTTATAGCCACTATCCCCCTATGGCTATAAATCCAAATAATATAGTTTTTTATACTAGAGTACATACTCTAGTATGCCCCCTTGTTATAAATATAACAAACCCTTCAGGCTTTGTTAATAAATAAACAAAGATTTTTCTCCTTCCCTTGATAACTTGACAATGCATTTGTAAATAAGGTAAAATTATGGATAATTTTAGTTATAAAATAAGTAAGGATGATGATATAAATATGGCTATTAAAGGAACATTCCAAGAGGATAAATCAATGAAAACAAAGGAAACCCTTATAAACTCTGCCTCAGATCTTTTTCTAAAATATGGTGTTAATAAAGTAACCATTGATGATATATGTGATAATTGTGGATTAACTAAGGGATCCTTTTATCATTATTTCCCTTCAAAAAACTATATTGTAGCCTTTTCTATAAATGCCGGTTTAGATAAACATATAGAGGAAAACTATATTCCCAATAACAACCTTTCTACAATAGAGCAATTTATAGATTTTAATTTATGCACTTTTGATTATTTCTATGAAATAGGGAAGGAACTAACAGGATTATCCTTTGCAAGTATGATCCACACCTATACAGATGTACAAGTAGAAGGACGTACTTATGTTGACACCCTAACTGCAATTGTAAAAAAGGCTATGGAAGAATCTCTCATAAAGGACATGAATGATAAGGAAGCTTACCATCATTGTAGTTCTATTATTACTGGTGTGCTTATGGAATGGTGCATTAGAAATGATAAGTCAAATGATACTATTGATTGGAAAAAATTAATTAAAATAAAGTCAGAATTGTGTCTTAGCATTTGAGGTGTGGAATAAGAGAAAATAAAGAGCCTATACTCCATAAAGCTAATAGCTGCGTAAGAAGTTCTAAGCTCATAATAGGGACTGCGTCAAGAGTTTTCCTTAACTAAAAAAAGTACTTAGGTTTAGAAAATTACTAAACTCAAGTACTTTTTTACACTTATTAAAAAACTAAATTCCAGAAACTACGCAGTAACTTCATTCTTAATTATGCATTTTGCATTTTGAATTGAAAAGTGCCTTGCGCTTTTCCCCCTATTCCCAAAATTCTCTTGGATAAATTACTAAACCTGAAGCATCCTTTAGGCTTCCTTCTTGAAGTTCTAGTGCCATAAAGAATTCGTCTCTTACATCAAAAGGAGATGTTATTCCCCAGGTTTTTGCAGGCTTGAATCCAAACTTGGGATAGTACAAATTGTGACCAAGAACTATTACTGATTTAAAACCCAGGTTTCTTGCAGTTTTTAAAGCTTCTTCAATAAGCTTGCTTCCTACACCTTCATTTTGATATTCTGGTAAAACGGAAAGTGGTGCTAAGGATAAGGATTCCTCTTCTCTTTCATCATTTCTAATGAGTATTTTTGTTAGCATAATGTGCCCTATAATTTCCCCATTACATTCTGCCACTAGGGAAAGTTCTGGTACAAAGGCATCACTATTTCTTAACTTAGCAACTAAAAACTGTTCAGTATGATCGGCATATTCTGCAACTTTAAAAGCTTCTTCTACAACATATTCTGTTATCTTATAATCTTCTTCTTGTTCTTGTCTTATAATTATATTCATTTTATTACTCTCCAATCAACATTGTATAATTGTATTGGAGACAGACCCCCTTATATTTTTATTAATGAAGTAAAGATTCTATCCTTGAATCTATATCTACTTCATCTATAATTTCCTTTAGAATTTCTACTGCTTTTTTAGTATCTTCAGGATTTGAAGATATTAAAGTAAAAATTTCATCTATTCTTTTTTTATAATTTTTTGGTTTAATTTCAAAGCTATCAATTATTTTAACAGCCCTTTTCTCATTAATGCAATATTCTTCATTTGCAGCAAATAGTAGTTGATTTAAACAGGAAACACTTCTAAATATATGACCTGCTACATATGAAATATCATCTTTATCTATATTACTTTCTGCATGCATTAAAGAAAAACAAGCTTCAAACATAAAGTAATTAACCATTACATCCTTTAGCCTTTTTGGATAAGGTTTAGTTTTATTTTTTAACTGTGCTATTTTTTTATACTTATCTAATAATATATTGCATATGGAAACCTCCCCCATATACATTACATTTAAATAACCATGAGGATGCCCTGTTTGGTAGTTAGTTGTAATTTTACCTTCTATACAGTCATTAATTTCTTCCTCTACTCTATCTATATCGCGGAGAATAAAATCTACATGGTAGCCATCAATTGTTAACCAACCACCTGCATTTACCCAAGGTCCCCAACCTCCTATTGGTGTAACTAAGTTTTCTCTATGTTCATCATCTAATTTTGCGGCTGCTACTGAAAGATCCTCTGTATTAAACCCTAAATACTCATCATAATATATTCCAATATCTATATCGGAATTTTCAAGGTTATTTCCTCTTGCCCTTGATCCTCCTAAGACTATTCCTATAACTCCCGGAATATCGTTTAATTCCTCTACAATTTTATTCAAAACATTTTCTATTCCCATAAGCCCATCCCCTCATAGTAACATAGCTTAAATATTTTTTACATATTCTATAATACCACAATATTGGGAACTTTTGTACAAAACTGTAAGGCACTTTTAATAAACATAGATTTAATGGAAATTAATGTTATGGGGCCTGGCCCCATGCCATAAAATGGCACGGGGCCAGGCCCCGTTACATTATTTTACAGTTTGAAGTTGCCTATCATTTTCATTAGTTGTTGTGCAAGTTCTGCTTGGTTTTGTGCTGCTTGGGTAGCTTGTTCCATAGCCATTGCATTTTCAGTTACGCTTACTTTAGCTGCACCTACTTTTTCGGCACCTTCTTGTGCAGATTGAGCCATATGTCCTATTGCCTCAGACACTTGTGCTACTGCTGCTGTAACTTCTTCTGACATAGCTGCTATTTCTTCAGTCATATTGCTTACAAAGTCTGAATCACTGTAGTATTGGCTTCCTGTTTCCTCATATTCTTGGTAGTTTTTACTTATATCTACCTTAATAAACTCTAGTATATCATTACCAGTATCAATGCTCTTATTAAATACCTTCTTTACTTCTTCTATAGTTTTTTGTATCTCTAATACTGCCTTAGAAGATTCCTCTGCAAGCTTTCTTACTTCCTCTGCAACCACTGAGAAGCCTTTTCCCTGTTCTCCTGCTCTTGCTGCCTCTATTGCTGCATTTAAAGCAAGTAAATTTGTTTGATCTGCAATGGATGCTATTGTATCTGCCATTACACCAACTCTATCTATTATTGAGCTTTCTTCCATAACTTTTTTCATATTTTCTTCTTTTTGTTGATATAGCTCTTTTGCTACTTTTCTTACAGTCTTACTGTTTTCTTGAGCCTTTACAGCTCTTTCCTTTGACTTATTTGCATTGCTGCTTCCCTCAAGGGATTTTGAAGATAGGACATTCATACTTGCATTTACTTCTTCAACTGATGCATTTATTTCTTCACTAACTGCACAAGCCCCTCTATGCCTTGGGCAGTATTTTCCATAGCCTCATTAATAATAAGGGTATTTGCTGCAAGTTCCTGGATAGTGGCTGAAAGTTCTTCTGATGATGCACTTATGCTTTCTGAATTTTCCTTTATTATTTCTATAATAACTTGAAGGTTTGATGCCATGGAGTTTAAGTGTTTACCCATTTCATAAAATTCATCATTACTTTCTAATTTCAAGGTTTCAGATAAATCTCCCATTGCAATTTTCTCAGCAAAATCATTTACCTCTTTAAGATTTTTTCCTATGTAATTTGCAAACTGTACTGTTAATGTAAGGGCTATAAGAGTTGAAATTACTATTACCATAATCATTATGCCCTTTAGTGATGTAATTTCTGTATAGATTTCTGCTTCTGGAATATAAATCCCAATAATCCATCCTTATCTATTAAGAAAGCCTTCCCATTTTCTCCGACCTTTATATTGGCAACCTTTTCTTGAATTGTTGACAAGTTTATATCTGCAGCGGCAACTCCAAGAAAAT